>Ga0255123_1000012_pt1 | contig 60127 bp, 49 predicted proteins | sample Law_Cont_RepA_8d_FD_188585 | JGI IMG/M metagenome (GOLD analysis project Ga0255123, IMG submission 188585) | Freshwater microbial communities from St. Lawrence River, New York, United States - Law_Cont_RepA_8d | ecosystem: Environmental > Aquatic > Freshwater > River | place: USA: New York...
ACATATGGAAGCGCCTACTTATACTACTAAAGACTACAAACGAATTACTCAGTTCGATATGAAAGAGTGCGAGTCTCTTGGTCTAATCAAGTACGACTTCCTAGTTATCAAAACTTTAGATGTACTTCAGTTAGCTGTGCAACTAATTAAGAGTCGCCATAAAATCTCATATGACATTTACGATATCCCCGATCATGATCCTAAAGCATACAGGCTCTTTGCTAGGGGCCTAGTAACAGGTGTGTTTCAGTTTGAGACTTCTAAGCTTATTCAAGAAGCTGCAGTTACAGGAAGACCAGAAAGTATTTCAGATCTTTCCGACATCTCGTCATTGGTTCGTCCTGGCCCTATGAGCGCTGGATTCTTGACTCGTTACCTCGAACGCACTCAAGACCCTAACATTCCTAAGGTGATTTCGGACAAGTGGTCTGACACTCGCAATGTATTGGTTTACCAAGAGCAATTGATTAAGCTGTTTACTGAAGTAGCAGGCTTGTCTTTACAAGAAGCTGACTCTGCAAGAAGGGCCGTTGGTAAGAAAGACAAGAAGTATTTGGAAAAGCTTCTCCCGGCTTTCAAGGCTGGCTGCTATAACTACGGTCTGGGAGAAACGGCAGTCGAACGTTTGTGGGATGTTATCATGGGGTGCTCGGATTGAAAATCGTCATATCACAATTCAATATGCCTTTAGGAGGTATATCGTGGCTTACACATTCAAGGTAACTTGAATGTAAGCGTAACAAGTTCGACGAAATACAGTCCCTTCAGCGAGGAATCGCTGTTGCAAAACTCTGAATATGCTGGAAAGTCCTTAGAGCCCTGCTTAGTAGACATCCCTAGAAATAGAGATGTCATCTGAGAATAGCAGGGATTGGGCAATCAGCAGGGATAGCTCTAAGTCCATTAGGATATGAGAAGCCCCCAACGACTACCAAGGAGCACCCTGAACGGGTGATGGTATAGTCTACTCCCTTAGAAATATGGCGAAAGCCAGGGTATAAAGGTATCTTTTTAATAAGAGTCACTCTGTGGCTTACAGTTATCTCTCATACGTCTGCGCCTTTCTAAAGGCCAATTATCCAGCAGAATACTTCTGTGCTTTGCTAACTATTGGCTCGAAGATGATGCAACCTAAGATCTGGAAAGTGAAAGTAACCGAGTATCTCATTGAAGCCAGAGAGTTCGGTTTGAATATCACCCATCCTGATATCAATAATTCAGGTCGAGATTTCACTATCTCCGCCGATGGTACTGCTATTCACTTTGGTTTTAACGGTATCAAGAACATGGGTTCTGTTATCGAACAGATTCTTTCTGCTCGCAACAAAGGGTCCTTTACCTCTATTGAAGATTTTATGAATCGTATTAACCAATCCAAGGTAAACACTAAGGTATTTACTGCTCTAGTAGACAGTGGGTGTTTTGATTCTATCTATAGTGATAGGCAAGTATTGCGCGAAGGGGTTGATGCTTTGTACGCTTACAAACCAGCTCTCCTTGATTACCATACTCGTCTTAAGGACATGGCCGATAGAGAGAAAGAGAATACTGAAAACGAAGCTCTTATCACTCGTCGAGATGAGCTGAAGCATATCGCTAAGCTAAAGAAGGGCCGCCCCCTTACTGATGAAGAACTTGAGTTTGTAGAGTCAACTAAACTTCTCAAACGTAAGCCAGCGTTAGCACCTAAGGAGAAGCCGGAATTCCCATCTCTACCGGCAACCTCTACATCTAAGAAGAGAAAGAAGTCTCTGAAAGATATTCTGGCAGAGGGACTTTCTATTGGTTGTTATCTCGATAGACATCCAGCTCGTATTCTTTGTCCTGAAGCAACTACTTTCAATGAAGTAGTTGAGGGTCAAAGATTCGTTTTTGCTGCTTCAATTATTTCAGTCAAAACAAGAACTACCAAGAGTGGTTCTAAGATGGTTTCCCTTGTGCTCGAAGACGGTGCCGCAAGCGCTGATGGCGTAATGTTCTCTGACGCTTGCAATCGCTTTGTCAAAAGATACGGCCACTTGAACATTCTAGCCGGTATGATTGTGCGTTTCTCAGGTGTCGTGAAACTGAACGACCGCCAAGAAGCTAGTGACGACGAAGAAGAAGATAGCTCTGCTATCGAGATATTGATTAAAGATCTAGAGATCTTGTCAGGAGAATAAAATGAGCCGTGTCATCAATGGTATCCCTTGGACTAACGAAGAAGTTCTTCTTATGAGCAACTTGATTAACTTTATTTTTGCTTGCATGACAGCAAAGGGTGGAGGCAAGATCGTTACACCGTCTTCTCTTTCTCCGCAGCAGCTTGGTCAGGTCTTTGGCAAGGCCTACGATTTATTCTCGACTGTGCATGAGCGTAGCTGGAAAGCATTTCGTAGATCTATTGATCGTCACTACTTGTACAAGACAGGTTGGGATCCCAAGCCGATCCTTACTGTACCTGTCCATGCTCTTTCTGCAGAGTTTAATTCGGTAGAGATGCTTCTGCTAACTGGCAAGGAGACTACTAAGAGTACTCCTATTGTTGCTCCTGTTCCTGCGAAGCCTACCAGGATTACGGACGTCGCAAGAAAGATTCAAGTCAGTGCTCCTGTTAAGAACGTTTGGGAAAAGATTGCTGACATCCAGGAGCCTTACAAGGTTCCGTTCAAGACAGTAAATGACACTACTAACTTGATGCCAGTCAAGAAGATCCTGACTCTTTCTGATATTCATATGCCGTTTGCTAGACTTGATCTACTAAAGCAGGCCGTTGAAGATAATTTGGATGCCAACGTGGTGGTACTTAACGGCGATATCATCGAAGCTTATGCTTTTTCTTCTTACTCTAAGAGCAAGAGTGTTCAAGCTATTGATGAGTATAAGATTGCTTTTGAGTTTGTTAAGTATTTGTCTGAGACTTTTGAGCAGGTGTACCTTGTCGATGGCAACCACGAAGGTAGAGTGGGCCGCGCCTTGCGTCGCACTGACCTTCCTAAGGAGACTCACAAGTTCTATGGCACTTCTCTCATGGCTCGTATCGCTAACGGCGAGATGCTAAAGAGCGACGGTACCTTGGATTACCAGGTGAGATTCAAGAACGTGTTCTATGATCCTTCTTCTTCTTGGTATGTTAAGATTGGCAAGACTATCTTTGCTCACCCCCACGCTCGTTCTACTGGCCAGGTTGGTAGCACTGTCAAGCGTACTGGAGATTACTTCTCTAGTATGTATGGAGTTGATGACCTAGACTGTGTAGTTATTGGCCACACTCACAAGCAGTCCAAGATGTCTCTTGCGCATCTGCTCTTGATTGAGCAAGGCGCCTTCTCTGCTCCTGCTAATTATGCTCACGGGCCTGATCTAACTTATTTTGGTGGCACTCAGAATGGCTACGCCATTGTCTGGCAAGATGCCAATGGTAACTGTATTCGTAACATGACTGATTTCTATACGTTTGGGACCGCTATCCCAGACAAGAAGTAATTGCCCTTAGGAGAGAAAAATGGAAACCACACTAGAAGAGAAGCTTATTCAGGTACTCCAAACATTCGATACTCGACAGACAGCAACTCTTAAAGAGCTGATGCAGCTGGGTATCATGGTTGAGTTCCTTACTATGAAGATGTTCGAACGTTTTACTGACGAAGAGAGGGCCGCGCTTGAGAACGAGTTCCAAGAGTTTACCAAAGAACGTTACTCTGAGATTCGAACTGAGTGGCAAACTTTGAAAGAACAAGCTGTAAAGATTACAGATTGATTTACCTGAGGTACCTATGACTAAGGCTTTTTCACTACTAGAACATATTCTTATTGCTTTGAGAAGGCCACGCGTAGGTGACCCCAAGGAGCCAACGCAATGGCCCTCTGAAGGTTCTTGCACTTACGAAGATGAGCATGGCCTTCAAGTGGCCGGCTCATGCCGCAGGCGCTCCTTCTTCCGCTTGTTGGTTGAAGAGTACACATTCGACCCCTCTGGAGTCCCAGAGAACTTGCATGAAGTTGTTGAGATCTTGGAGAACAACAAGAAGCCAACAGAAGACTACATGCGATTCATCTGGGCCCAGGGGGAGTTGTATGAGCAATACATCATCGACATGGCTAAGCAGACCGGCGTATTCCTTTACACTCAGGTTCCTATTTACATTCCTGGCTACACAGTTAGCGGTAAGCTAGATCTTATCTTTGTGGACCCAGAGACAGGTAAACTTCATATTGCAGAAGCGAAGTCTGTATATGGGGAAGGGGGTACCAAGGTAATGGGTACTCCAGCTATGCGTAGGGAGGGCTATCTTGGTACTCCAAAAGATAGCAACTTGATTCAAGCAGGTATCTATGAATGGTGGTGGGCTTCTAAGAATGAAGCCTATGGTCACACTCGGTTGATTTATGGAGACCGTGGCACTGGCATGTACGCTGAGTTCGAAGTAGCTTGTCGTCCAGGCGTAGACGCCGATGGCAATCCGGTTACTGAGATTTGGTATCTTCCTATGTGCCGTAAAGGTGAATGGACTAAGAGCCCGTTCACTATTGATTCCATCCTAGCGGCCTATAGAAGTAATCGACTACATATTCAGAATGGCACAGTTCCAGATAGGGACTTCGATGAAGTCTATTCTAAAGAGAAGCTTGCTTTGTATTACAACACTGGAAGACTTACTCGAAAGGCCGATAGGGAGCAATGGGAGGCGCACGTCCAACGTGAAGAGCTAAATGCTCAGCTCGAAGCTGAGGGCAAGAAGCCTAAAGTGCCCATTAAGATTCCTGAAGTCGGTGACTTCCATTGTAGGTATTGTGACTTTTCAAAAGCTTGCCCTCTTGTAGGTAAGAGGTCTTAGGCTCAGGAGATAGATTGGATACGTTCTTCTTTCTACAGGTAGATCTTCTAAACGATCCAGGAACTTTTGAAGAGTTCTTGGTCTGTGGTTTGTATGTTGAGCGGCTCCACGCTCTATCAGCGGCTATTGCGATTCGAGAAATGGTAATGGCTTCACCTGTACGTAAACAAAACGATGAGGTTCATATTCATCTGTTAGAAATCCTTTTCCATTCAGATGGCTCTCGTACAGAGATTACGAGAGAACTAATTGAAATCATTCATAGGGAAGTTAATGCGTCCTGCCAATCTGTCTGACTTAGTATCTAACCTTCGTCCTAAGCTAGCAGACTACCTTTCGGGAGTTCTCCAGAAAGATATCTCTGCCAATCCTCGTAAGGGCTTTAGTTGCTTTGTTCATGATGACAAATCACCTTCTATGTTTTTGGATCCCAAAAGAAACTTTGAGTATGCTCACTGCTTTTCTTGTGGAGCCGACCTAGATATCTTTGATGCGTATGCCCGCATCAATGGTTATGAAGTAACTGGTCCTGATTTTATGAGCGCTATTCTACCTGGCCTTACAAGTATGTATGGGCTTCCGTTGACGTTTACCAATGTCACCGAGGCCGATAGGGAGAAGGAGCGCCTATATCGTCTCATGTCGTCTCTGGCGGGTATTGTTGCTAAGCATCCTGCTAAGGACTATCTAACTGCACGCAAGTGGTCAGACAATCATCTCATTATCGGCCAAGTATCTTTAGAAGAATGCTGGCAAGAGATGTTATCTCAAGGCTACAGCGAAGAAGAGTTGGCTCGTTCAAGTCTGCTTCGCCATGGTTCTGCACAGTTCGTTGGTGACAACCTTGTTTCCTTTGTAATTAAGGATGAGAGGGGTCGCCCTGTCGGCTTTGTTAGTAGGTCACTTGCTACTTCTGGTCCCAAGTATTTGAACTCTGCCGAGTCTGCTATCTATCACAAGAAAGAAGTTCTTGTTGGTTTGGACGTAGCTCTTCGTCAAGGTCAAGCCAAGACTAATGGTTTGTTCCTTGTAGAGGGTCCAGGTGATCTTGCAGCTTTGCATCGTATTGGGATTTTGAATGCCGCCGCCGTCTGCGGCACAGCATTCGGAGCTCAACACCTTGCATTGCTCAAGTCACTTGGCATTAAGCAAGTATTCTTCTGTTTTGATTGGGATGACGCAGGCATCTCTGCTATTCAAAAGATTCTATTCAATGAGATCAAGTTTGCTCCCGGCGTCTCTTGCTACGTCGTCTCTGCTCCTTCTGGTTCCGTCAAGGACCCTTCTGAATACTGCTCGGCTTTTGTCGAGGGCGACTCGGCCCCGTTCCTCTCTCTGGATCGTATCCCCGCCTTTGAGTGGGTTCTGGGGCGTATCTCAGACAAGGCTACTCCTGAGCAGGTTTGTGAGACTATGGTCCCGCTTATTGCTTCAGAAGCATTGGCCGTTAGAAGGGAAGTACTGGCATCTAAGCTATCAGAGTTTACTGGTCTTTCTATTACTTCTATTCAGCAAGATATCGCAGCTATTAGAGATGGCAAGGAGCAAGAGCGTCGCTCTCGTCTAGAAGGCGCCGCCCAAAAATATATCAAGAACGTACTTAATGACCCAACCAACATCTCTGCATCTTTAGCATCACATGAGATTGATGTAGAGAATATCAATAAAGACTACGATCGTTCTTCTACGGGCGTGTCTTACCAAGTATCAAGATTCGAAGCCATTGAGGAACAGAAAGCCACTGTCAACGAAGACAACATGACTGAGTTCGTGTTTGGATTCTACTTAGACTTTGGTGCCGCTATCTCTGGTGGTATGAACGCTTGTGATGGTAACTTGATGTATGTTGGTGGTCGCGCCAACTCAGGTAAGACTGCTACGGTAGTCGCTCTTGGCGTTGACGTTGCACTTCATGACCCTAATGCATCTGTCATTTTCCACTTCACAGATGACAGCTACGTTCAGGTAGCACCACGTATGCTGTGTAATATCGCTGCTATGATTAAGGGTCCTAAAGAACCAGTTCTCAAGATTCATCAAGCAGCCAACCCCTATAGAAACATCACAGATAACAAACTCTGGAATGTTTATCATAGGGCGTCTGCTGAACTAAAGAAGGCTCTTGAAGAAGAGAGGCTTGTCATTATTGATTCTGAAGATGGCACTACTCTTGTGCCGTTGGAGAAGCAGCTGAAAAGCCTACGCTCTAGATATCCCACAAGAAAGATTCTTGCTGTCGTGGACAACACTCACAACTATACCAGCTATCCTGACAAGGAGAAGACCGCTCGTATGGAAGCAATTGCTACTGATCAGAAGAACCTAACTACCAAGTATCATTGTGCTATGCTTGCTACTGTTGAGTATCGTAAGAGTGGTATTCTTAACCCCTCTAAGATGAACTTCCCAGATAATGATGACATCGCAGATGCTCGCGCTATGATCTATCGGCCCAATATCATCATGCATATCTATCAAGATCTACATGACAGAGGTAGTAATGCTGAAGTGTTCTGGATCGATTCCGATGGAGTTAAGAGGCCTCGACTCTTGATGCTGTTCGGTAAGAACAAGATTACTTCGTTCAAATCTCCAGCTAACAAACTGGTATTCGATCTCGATCCTTCTAACGTAACCGTATTCCCTAAGAATACAGAAGAAGCTCGTGAGCAAGCTGCACGCTATCTTGAAGATGTAGAAGAGAATGTTGAATTGGATGAAGAGGGTGACACTATCCTAAGCTGGAGAACTCCTAATGAACGATAAGTTTTTTCAGATTGGCAAGGGCCATGTGGCCTATTATGACCACATGGGTGACGATATCTCTATTGCTCAAGCAGCTCGAGCGTCTTACAAGAAGGGTACCAAATCCGTAAGTGATGATGCTGCCTTGATTCGTACCCTATATAGGAATGAGCATTTTTCTCCTTTCTCTATGTGCCAACTAAAGCTTCATTTCAAGTTACCCATGTTTGTGTTTAATCAATTTGTTAGGCATGACAGGCTTCATTGGAACGTTGAGAGTGGACGCTACTCTGAGATGTCAGACGACTTTTGGGTTCCAGATGATACTGAAGGGCTACGCGGTCAAGGTAACGGCTTGAACAAGCAAGCTGGAACCGGGGCCCTTGAAGAGGGCACGGCACAGGAGATTGAGGCGCAACTTATTGCACACGAGCAGCTAACTCGTACTACCTATCACTATTTGCTTCAGCTTGGTCTTTGTAGAGAGCAAGCTCGTTCTATCATTTCAGTGGGCCAGTACATTGAATGCTTTGCTACTGCCAACCTAGGCGATTGGTTGCTTCTGCTTTCGAAGCGTCTAGACAGCAATGCTCAACGTGAGAATACTATCTATGCCGAAGCTATCTTCTCTATTATCAAAGAGTTGTTCCCGATTACTGCTCAAGCGTTCATTGATTACAACTTGGAATCTGTGACCTTCACAAGACTAGAGATGGAGATGCTTCGTCGTATCAACTTCTCTTTCGGAGAGGACTACAAAGCTCCTCTCCGTAAAGTCCTTCAAACTCACTTTGATGAAGTTGGTATCACATCCAAACGTGAACGTGTTGAGTTTCTCCAAAAGATTGGTCTATTCGAAGAGGTAACTAATGCTAACTGATAAACAGAAACAAGATTCTACTGGCATCTACATTTATGACACCAAGACTTTCTACTTTCTCATTAGCGGCCCACTGCCTAATGATGTGAATAAGCTTCACAACATTCTGTCTGGACGTGGACTAATTAAGGTGAACCGAGAGGGAAAGACTACAGACTATAAGCTGATGTCTCATAAAGATGCTGACGAAGCTGGCTACTCTGTTGAGTATTATTTTGTCTCTCCGATTGTAAAGCTTGCCTGGGATAAGGCGCAAACCACTGCTCCGTCAAGCAAGCTTTGGGGGTAAGCTATGAAGAAGCTTCGTGACTTTGTTTGCAAAAATCCCAGCTGTGCAGATGCTACTGTCGTAGTAGAGAGATTCGCCGATGATAAGGTAGCTCCTCTTTGCAAGGCGTGCACCAAGCCTATGCTACTCGTTCCTTCTTTCCCTATTGTGCCTACGCACGTCTCTTGGTCCAAGTGGCGAATCTAGCCACTGCTGGCACGGTATTGTCGGAAGATAGGTTGCGCGCTTACTTCAAATGTTCGCAGTATTATCACTATGGAGGGATACAAGAGACCCCCGTTTTGATGACTGTGATCAAAGCAACCATCGAGCTGATGATGGCAGAAGCGGTAGAGAAGGAGATTGATTCTCCCTCTACTAGCTTCTTGCCTTATCTTCAGAAGGCCATCGGTCGTTTGAATTTGCGCCGTCTGTATCTGGAAGGTGAGATCTTTGATCTAACCAATAAGGCGATCTTTGCTCTTACAGAGTTCTTTACCCTTGTCTCGCCTTCCAAGTACCTTCCTTTTACGGGCCCAACACTACATAGGGTTTTAATTAGTAAGACACCAATTGACTTAAGAATCTCTTCTACTATGGTTAGAAAAGGGACTCAAGAGTTGATTGGTATCTATTTCTCTCCATACGTTCTGACTCACCATACTCAGAACGATCCTATTCCTTACTTGCACTTAAGGTTACTAGAAAAGTTTGGCACTGACCACTTCAAAAGAAATACAGCTTCGCTGTTTGTTTTCGGTGTAGATAAGAACGGTGGGCTGACTACTCAAGTGCTTGGTAATAAGGACTTCAAGGAGGACTCTTATGTTCTACTTCAAGGGGTTGTTAGAGCGATTGAAATGGGGATCCATTTCCCTCTTAATCCTTGTCAGCATTATTGTGAATTCAAGGAGAAATGTTTTCCTTACAAGAAGACGTGCCCTTAGGAGAAAGAATGGCCGCACTTAGCCACACTCTACTTAAAGAACTTGCTATCTATTATCATTGCAAAGACAATGCCTCGACTATTGAGATGATTGATTACCTCAAGGACTTCCACGCCTCTCTGGATCCGGCCAATAAGGTTTGGCTCCAGCTAAGATGGAACAAGCTAACTGAAACAGAGCGGAGAATCTTTGAATCTCCTGAGAACTATTTTAATGTGATTTGTGAATGGTACAGATCATCTAGCTAGGAGCTTATATGCCCGAAGTATTTGGTACTAAGTTCATTATCACGAACACTGCTCGCCAGGTGCTTAACCCGAAGATTTTCGGCGGTGGCCCTTGGACGCATCTAGCTACGGTGGTTCGTGGCTTTAGGACCTACATGGCATTCACTAAAGTGAATGACCCTACTAAGACTTATATTGAGATTGTTGACGAGCACTCACCTGGAGTATTCATTCGTATTGAAGATGACGAAGAATGGCGCGACGTCTATATGTTCATGAAGACCGCAGGCCTCTTCTCTATGGAGAACTTTCATTATGTCAAAAGTAAAACGTAATGATCTTCACTCCATCAAAACACAGCTCACCAATCAGTCTGTTTTCCATGACAGAGTAAGGGAGCTGCTTTTATCTTCGCCCATCCTGAAGGACCTCAAAATCTTTCAGGAGGTTAACCCTAGGTATCTCGATGACACTTACGAATTTACTGGTCATCATTACGATTTCTATATTGAAAGTCTTGATGTGATTATTGAATGCCACGGCGATCAGCATTACAAGTTTACTAACCGCGGCAACATCCAATATGAAGAGGCCCAGCTTCAATGGAAGCTCTCACAAAAGAGAGACAGCACCAAGAAGTCTTTTGCTCTTTCCAAGGGCCTCAGGTACATCGAGATTCCATATTCAGAGAAAGACAAGTTAACTGTCGATAAGCTACACGAGCTTATCTTTGGAGACAAGAATGAGAAGTAAGCTACATACTCCCGATTGTGAAGAGCCCGAAGAGATTGAGGGCGATCTAGAGGATGCAGATGGTATTCCCGGTATCTCTATTGGGAGTCTCTTGGGTGGCGATGGCGGTTGGCATCCAAGCCAGTTTGTTGGTCTTGGTCCCGAGTCTCGCTCCATCTTCCTTCTCGGAGAGATCGAAGAGAAGATGGCCGGCGCAATCATTACTCAAATTCAAGAGCTGACCAGCGTAGACCCCAAGGGAGAGATTGTAGTTTACATTCACTCTCCTGGTGGCTGTGTCGTTTCGACTCTTGCTATCTATGACGCCCTTCGTCACTCTCCTTGTCCCGTGATTACTGTGGCGGTTGGCCAGGCTTCTTCCGGTGCCTGTATCCTTACTCTGGCGGGTGACTTTCGTATTGCCTTCCCGAATGCCGAGTTCTTCTGGCACGAGGCTATCACTATGGTAGCTATCGATTCTCATGAAGACTTTGCGAAGCATCTTGCTCATTACAAGAGCATCATGAAGAAGATCAAGCGTATTGTCCTTGATCGTACGGGCATGTCTAAGAAGCAGTACAAGAGGTATTTGGCTGGTAACACCAACTTTACTTTTAGTTCTCGCAAGGCCCTTAAGATGAACTGGATTGACCGTGTCGAATCCTATGCTGACAAGCCTCGTTTCAAGACTCTCGAAGCTTTAGAAGCTCATCTGAATGCTAATGAGGAAGAGTAAATGCCAGGAGGGGCTGGTGTCCGCCGGAAGGGACACAATTTTGAGCGGGCTATTGCTAACCTACTATCTGAAGTTCTTGGGTTTGAGTTCCGAAGAGGCCTACACCAGACTCGATCAGGTGGCTCGGAGACTTCAGATGTCGTCTCTCCTGAGGTCCCGCGACTCCACATAGAGTGCAAAAAGGGCAAGCGCACCAACATCAAGGGTGCGCTTGCCCAAGCGCACGAGGACATTAAAGCTTCTAAGGAAGACAGGGTCCCTATTGTCATTACTCAAGATGATCGAGATGACGTATTAGTTACAATGCGTATGCAAGATTGGATTGAGTTGGCTAAGAAAATGGCCGTTGAAGATTGGATGGCGCTTTCTTACAAGGAAAAGAAGTGATGGAAAACGAACAGAAGTTTTGGAATGGGGTCTCATTGCATTTGGGAGAAATCGAAGGTAAGACTTATGATGTCGGCGTAAGGGGGCTTGGCACTGGCAGGCTCACTTTTACTCTTTTGGAAGTGGTATCTGCAGTAACTCAAGAGTATGCGTCCAGGCTAAGCGAAGTTGGTTCGATTCTTGAAGTGGCCCGTATTCCTGGTTCCGAGGCTCACGAGCTTATTGTTACTCCAATCGATGACGACTAAGCTTGAGATTTTGCAATGTCTTCAAATGAGATTAAGCTACTCACTTCTTTAGGCAATCTTCTTCTTGTTGCGGATCTTCAAAGAGATCAGTCTGAAAAGGCCCTTGAGAAGTACGGCGCTGCTTTTGAGGTACCATTAGAGATGGAGGACTATTTGTTAGAGCAAAAGGAAGTATCCTATTATTTGGGTTACTACGATGGTCTCGACTATGCAAAACAGCTTGTAGAAGAACTCATTAAAAGTACGCAAAGCAAGTGAGGAACCTCATCTCATGTCCATGAACGTCCATCTATCGGCAACGTCTGTCGATCAACACAAGTGTGAGCACTGTGGTAGGTCTGACGAGATAAAATACGAGCACTTCGGTTGTTGGCAAACGCCTACTGTGGACACTGACAAGATTTTAGAGCACCACACTTTTCAAGCCAAAGTAGATGCTTATGCTAAGTGGGTTACTTCTCGCAACCCTACAGCTGCTTCAAGTCATCTTAAACACCTTGATGAGTTCATTGAGGCCCATAGTGATAAGACGAAGTGGGATATGCATTGGTACAAGCTCTAATCAGGAGGCTCTATGGATGGTCGGTCTGACTTGATATATCTACCTTGCAGTTTTTGCAAGGCCACAGGCAAAGATCCCAAGAACCGCAAAAGAAAGTGCTCTCGTTGCTTGGGCTCTACGCAAATGCCCTGGTGTCCTAAATGCAAAGAGCCTGCTCCTTGTACTGGGCAATTAAGAGCTAGCCTTATGGACTTTAACCATTGTGATGGACCATAGCATAGACTTTAACCTATTGATGCGATAGCGTTCTCAATCGGAGACCTTATGCTCGTCAGAAGAAAGATCATTTACACTCGACATCCTTTTGACGAGGAGCTTTGGGTGCCCTTAAAGGAAGAGTGGCGGCTCATCTATTTAGAACGTAATAGAGACTTAACTTATATTCTGTCTCTTTGCATTCCTTACCTTCGGTCTTGGCTTCGCCGGCTTGTTTCGATTGACCACGATGAGCTTTCGCTTTCGTTGCTGTCGTACTTCAAGAATCCCGAGAAGACCCTTCGTGGGATTAGGCGGCTTGTTCGTGCTGGTGAACTAGAGATCGCAGATCTGCAATACTTGATGATCGAAGTACTTCGTTCGTCCAAGAAGATCTACTCTAGGCTCTCCCCACGACAAGCCGCCTTTTTTCTTCACAGGTTCTTTTTGTTTCGGCTTAAGGATTACATCCGCAACAGAATACATCCTCAGCCCGCTGAGAATCAAATAAGGGACGCTCTGTACTCTTCACCATACGCAGAGCCACAGGACCCTTCACTATTTCCCATATCGCCCCTGATCGAACTGTACGTGGATAGAACAGAGGAGGAGTTGGCAAAACTTCTGACCACTTACGAAGTGGACGTTGGAAGACGCAAAAAACAACTCCTTCTTAAGTTACGTACAAAGATAAAAGGGCTTTAACTATTTCGACAGAAAGACTACATTGTTAGAGGCAAGCGCTGGTCGCTTCCCGAAGGAGCTATTCGTAATGTCCGAAGTTACTAAAACTGAAGCTATTCTGAATCGTAATGCCCGTAACCAGGAGGCGATCGTTCTGGCTACGATTCCTCAGAATTTCAAGCCGCGTAGGTACGAGATTCCTGGTGGATTGAATCTCCGTAAGAATCTCAATACTCATGAGAAGCTAACGGATGCATTCCATAACTGGCTAAGAGTTGAAGAGGTCTTTACCAAGTTCACCTTCTCTTTTACTGCTAGTACGGACTATTCCAAGCTCACCAAGGAACGTGCTGAGGTTCTGCCTAAGGGCAATGATGGGCTGCCGATCTGGCAGTCTCATCCAGATCGTCGCATGTATCTTGCTCTCGTCCTTTCAAAGGTCGTAGCAAAGTACAAGAACCTGGTTGCGCTTGAGGTGACACCCGAAGGCGTGGACGTCTATCTAGATCCCACATCGACCTTCAACGAGCAGTCGGAGGACTGGGCTCCAAGCTACACTGTCGTGCCTAACAAGGCATCGAAGGGTCAGTACGCTATCAGGGCCTGAGCACTCAATCTAGGGGGCAGAGAAGTATTTTACTTCTCTGCCCCCTTTTTATTTGCCCTTAAGGAGTACAACGAATGCTTTTGCAACTAAACGATAAAGGTAAGAAGCGAGTTTGTTATTTGCCTGCGATCACTGCAGAGTCACAAAACTTTCTAAAGAAGCATTGCGCGGGCCAAGATATGCAACAGATCAAAGTCAAAGAACTTCTCCCTACTGATCTTTAGTTTTGGTTTGATGCCGACAACAAGAGGTACACTACTTTGGCGATCGAGCAAGACGCTCTGCTTTGCCGTAAGAACTCACCCCCTTTCTTTTTAGCGGTCAAAACCTGTACCGCTTAGGAAACTCCTTGGACGTTGCCAGTCTCCTCGACAAATCTGTTCCCCTTCTCCGCAAGCATTTGGAGAAGAAGATCGAAGATCTCGAGATCACTTTGAAGTCTGTTGGAATCTCGTCTATTGATGACGTCTTTAAAAGTGACACTAATTTCCATGGGCTCAAAGACTTTGTAGATACAATGTCCGATTCTCTGTCAGACGCTCACGAGACCATTGATCTTTTGAAGAAGGTTTCGGAGGAGAAGCTTCCTGCTGCCGAAGCCCGTATCGCCGAGCTAGAAAAGGGGCTCAAGATGGCCACTAAGGCAAACGAGACTTTGGCTACGTCTCTCAAGACCCTTTCTAAAGAGGTCGAGAGAATTGGTAAGCTTGCCAACACTTCTACTCCTGCAGCTACACCGGCCCCTGCGCCTAGTTCTTCTGCTCTTGAAGAGCGTTTGAACAAGATTGAGACCTGGGTTGCCTCTGTTGCATATCAGCTTGGGATTCCGTTTAAGAAATGACAATTCGAGTTTTTGTGCTTCCCATTCTTTTGTGGAAGCATCCTAAAGACGAGAAGCCTAGACCTATTGCTATTGTCAATCGCGGAACCCTTTATAAGTCTTCCCTTGCCACTGAATACGAAGGTAAGCTCAAGCTTTTTGGTGGGCTTGTGGAAAAGGGGGAAAGCGTTACCGCTGCACTTCAAAGAGAAGTCAACGAAGAGCTTCCTAATCTCACTCCTTACATTGATGACTTTTTGCTATGCCAGAAACAGTCTTACGGTGATCCAAACAAAGCTTTTGCTGGAAGTTTCTTTGAGACCTTCAATATTTTGGGATCTCCTAACCCTCTCCAGGTTAGGATTCTTCATTTGCTTGTTAATGATTACGTTCACACTACAGAAGACTTGTATGATCTAATTGCCGGTTGCGCAGAAGGCAACGCTGAGTTCTATGACATTCTTAATCGTCCATTCAATTCTGAAGACTGGGTCCCGTTTCTCTCGGTACTCCATTCCAAGTTTTTCTCCTACCGTTTGGAGCACTCGTGAAACACCTTCCTTTCCTTCTGGCCCTTACCCTCATCACTGCCTGTGACAACAGCGAGACCTACCAGGTTCCTCCTGTCCAGACCATCAACGAGATGGCCAGTAACAACCTCAAGACCTTGTACCCTGGTGGATTCCATGGTCCTATTTGCGTTAACAACGAGCGTAACCCGACTCACTTCGGCTGTAGTTATACCTACGGTGGGGACACTGATCCCAAGTTCGGATTCCTGGATTGCACCGCTCAGGGTTGTGTTCAGAGCACGCCTACTATGAGCGTCCCTGTGGATCACACGATGGCCCGTAGGGATAGCGGCATCGATGCTGAAGACATCCTCCTCTTCTACGCGCTCACGTCGGTTGGGACCAACACTGGTCCCAACTATCACTACTGGCATGCGAACACTCCTCCGGCGTATCGCGCCCACTATTACCACTCGTCTGTTTTGCCTTCTACGGGCAACTATAATCAGAAGCACATCACTACTTACTCTAGTGGTGAATATAAGAACCGCCCCGCTCGCCCGAGCGCTTCTACTTACAAGACTAACCGCAGCTACTCTGTCCCTGCCTCGAAGCCAAGCAGCTACACCACTTCTCCTAAGCCGAGCTCTTGGAGCAGCCCCAAGCCCAGCTCAAGTCGCCCTAGCTCTGCGTCTCGTCCCAGTAGCTCTCGTTCGAGTTCCAGTCGCAGTACTGGCATCGGCCGGGGTCGTCGCTAATGACGACTCTGTTTGGCATTCTCTTCGCTGCTGTCGTACTCCTTCTTGGCCTCTACATCCATGCCCTTAGAAAGACGATCGCTTCCTTGAAGGAAGCTGGAAAGAAGGCCGTCGAGGAAGAGAGGGCATTCCACGAGAAGTATTGGGATCGTCTTCGTGGCATTCCTGTTGCTGGAACTCGTTTCAAGCTTGAAGGTGTCGGTGACATCATTGTTATCGGTCACAACTTCGATGAGAATTACATTGAATATTGCTTAGCTGAGGACTTTGATACTCGAGACCCTGATAGGGAGTTCGGAGACGTCGATATCATCACTAACGATCTTGACAACTTCACTGCTCGTGCTGAGCACGCCTTGGCTTTGATGTGAGCCCTAAAATCCCTAAAGCTCCCATCACTATTCTAAACGAGATCCAAACTGGAAAGGATATTTGCGCCATTACCATGGACAGAGTTCATCCGTGGCAATTTGCCATTTTTGAACGTCCTGATTATAACTTCCTATTCCCGTTTAGGTTACTCGTTGCTGGGAAAAAGGAAGCTTGGCAAGCTTACGAAGCTATTCGCTTTTCCATTAGCTCACGACTAAATAGCCTCAATCGTGAGATACATTACAATTCGAGTTTTCATCTTGCCAAAGCTCGTTTAGAAAGCAATCTTCGATCTCCGATTAAGAATGTATGCTGGAAAGACTTTCCACCTACTTTGAGAACTAATCTTTACGGTGTTGAGACTTCGTCAGTTCTAAGCGGAGATCAAGGAGGTTTCCTTTTTCTAAGGGTTGAGCGCACACAAAGTTCTTTTTACTACACTTCGGGTAGAGAGATCGGTTTGTTTACTCTTGAAGAAATTCTTCAAGCTTGGCCCGTGGAAGAGGGATACTTAGAGAAGATCGGATAATTATAGCGCCAATTCTTTCTTACAAGCCCCGGAGGACACATGCTCCCACTCACTTTCGAGCGACTTGAGACATCGCTAAGAAATACAGATACATCTAATATGGAATATTACCAAATTCACGTTTGTCTGCGTATCTGCGAAGTCAGCAAAGACTTAATCAACCAAAACAATAACAAGTCGTATGTTTTTAGTGGCGCCTCAGACAATGGATTTGCCAATGCTCTTGCAGCTTACGAGACTCTTAAGAACGAATTCGCTTCCATCATTCCAATCTTGACGAGTAGACTACCTTTCGAACAGATCGGAGATTTAGAGATCAGCAAGAACTGTGAACGAATTCAAGCCCTTATCACTCAATATACAGACGTCAAGCTTAAAGAAACCTGGCCTGACAGCCCTTTTTCTCAGTCCGCTGTTCTACGCCGATTCGAAGTTTCTTTTAAACCTCGGTACAAATATTGTTATGTCGATTACGATTGCAAAGTGCAACGTTCAGCCGATGGAGAACTGCGTACCAACCCCCGTATCGAAGAAGATGCAAGGTTTACGGATCATGGATCTTCTTGGTTGTCCATCGCAACAGTTAGTCTGCTAAAGCGTAGCAAAATTTGATTTACGGCTAAGTATGAGAATAGAAGAGGGGGCTTTGCCCCCTCTTTTTAATCAATATCTTCGTAAGGTTCCTCTTCGATAGTCTCTACTCTCGTAGTTAAAGCCTCTACGATATCTCTAAGGGCAGTAGTCTCTGCACTGAGAATTGTGTAGATCTCCGAGATCTGCAAGTTGGTCATATAGTTATTCATGGCTGTAGTGACTTCGTTTAGTTTGTTTTCTAAGGCCGTTAGGCGAGAGAGGATCTTTTGGTATTGTGCCTCAGTCATTTCATACTCCAAAGACAAGCTTTACAAGAATAGTAAGTGTCGCGACCACCACACCAGTTACGACTGGTCCTACACCATATCGTACAAGTTCGTACTTGATCCCTTCTTTGGTAGCCAAAGCTGTGAACTTATTTTCGAATTCTTGGATCTTTTCTTTGACGCCTTCTAGGGATTGGAAGATAGACTCCTCTTCTCTCTTTCTCTCGTCTTCGTGTTTCTCCATGAATTTCTCGATACGGGCTACTGTGTCTTCGATTCTTGTCTGACGAAGATTTTGGCGCGCGTCAATATCACGAATTAGATTTGCTAACTCGCGCTCTTTGGCGGCCAAGGACTTCAGATCTTCTTGACGCATGATCTCGAGTCTATTGAAGACTTCGATAGGCAACTCTTTGTCGTTCATTTAAACCTCCTATGCGAAGTAGAACCAATCGATCTTCACACCGATGATCGAGATAGTTCCTTCGAAGTCGTCACTCCCAACGTTATACTCTCTTTTTAGCTTGAAAGAAAGCATGCCAGTGTCTTCTCTATCAAGAACCAACGCCTGAGATTCCATCGTGTATAGTTTGTTAGTCGCCGATACAACCTTGACCAAGTGGTCAAGGTTTTTAAATCCATAAGTTAGATCATTCCCATTTTGAATGATACGAGGACCGTCAGCTACTTGTGTTGTTCCTAGCAATTCGAAATCAACAGTTGTGCCCGTAACAGGAGGATTGAAGGCGCAGACGTGCAATGTCAATTTGAAGGCTGCTGGGCCTACTCCCCTAATATCCCTTGGCGGTGCGGTATGAAAACAAATATCATGGCTCCCGCCCACTTCCGTTAAGTCAATCGTAGAGATATAAGTATCTTCGCCGCCCGCTGTTAATGTGTTTACAGCACTTGTGATTTCAGCATCTAACGGGTTAGGGGTTAGTCTTGAAACATCGAGGTATGTGCTGCCGGCAGACAAGAACACCACGGCGTCAAAAGTTAGAAGCGCTTCTTTTAAGCTCATCTTATCTGTGAAATGAAAAGGTCCGCCAGCATCTGTATAGTCTGGTAAGTCCTCATCTGTTCTACCGATGAAACTATTGATCTCCTCTAGCTCTGTGGTCAAACCTGTTACACTCGAAGTTGGAATACTCATGCTAGGGAAGCTTCCTTCATGAGTCAGGCCCGTAGAAGAGTAGCCTGTGAGTAGCGCTCCAATTGCATCTAGCGTTTGTGCTAGTGTGTAAGTGAGTTCTGCGGCTCCATCATCATTCAATGGATAGCCTGCTCCAAATCCATCTTCTGCCAATTGTCCTAGCTTGAGCTCTAGAGTGGCGATGTCTTCAATCAATCCACTGTCGTCATATTCTGCGAACTCGTTAAGACGATCTACTTCTTCTTTAAGGGCTACAAGCTGTGTTTGTAGTGCTGCAAAACTTTCCTTAAGAGTAGTTGGCCGCCCCGACGCAGTAGAGTAATAGACACTCCCAGACCCAGCAGAGGCTTCTACGTCCGTTAGGATTGCGTTACCCGATAGGCCGTAGTCTAATGCTTCTACGTCGTGTCCTGAGCCCGTAGAAGGAAGGCTGGCGAGTAACGGATAAACTACTTCATTCAACTGAGCGATGATCCTGCTTAGATCCCCAGCAACAGTAATAGTTGCGTTTCTATTCTCACCAGTTTGTTGACGAAGAACTTTTAGCTTGTTTGCGAGTACAGACATTAGGCAACTCTCATTTTGATAGATTCAATTATTGGTGTGTTTCCTACGATAGAAGTTCGGAGCACAGCTTTTAGGTACAAGGAGTTTCCGGATTCTTCTTTCATATTCCAAGTAGCAGACACTTTTTCGCTACTCCAATCTGAATGAGAGCGGTTCACTTTTACAAGGAAGAAGGATCCGTCTTCTCTATCATCGATTGTGTAGCATTGGTAGAAGTCTTCATCTGATTTATCTAGCACACTGAATAGCTCAGGAGAAACGTATTTAAGCTTTACTGCGAACATCTCTTCAAAAGGATTGTAGATCCGCGCGCCCGTGTAGCCAGTTGGATAGCTGTAACCTTGAATCAAGTACTTGTGGTTGTAAGGATAGAGAGAGTCTAGGTTTCTCAAAGCGCTTTCGTTAGCAGCTCCACTTTCGATGTCATCCCAACTGGCAGGGAATACCATAACGGTAGAATGTCCTTGTGGCAGCACGACCCTCCCTGAGATGAGTTGCCCGTTGATACGAATAGGCTTTTCACCAAAGTCGATCTCTCTGCCTTCTCCTTCTTTCACATATACTGTAGTGTGATAGCCCTGTTCTGTTGGCCACCATCCATGAGTGCCGTTAAAGAAAGGAAGATCTTTGTTTTCGGCAGTTAAAAGGCCGCGCTTTACTACGATGCTAGTTTCTGAGACAAGAGTTCTGCTGTCCGCTTCGATGTATTTGTTTAGGATAGCTTCAGTTTCAAAGCCAGCACTGATTGTCAAAGATGCTTCGTCAATTAGTTCTTGCTCGCCAATCAGCACATAGCCGTCTACCGTTTCATCAATGAACTGATAGGTGCCAGTATCTGGAATCTCTCCAATGACTACTGGAGTTCCACTCCAAGGAGTAAAGCCCATCCCGTCTTTCGAGACACTCCACTGCACGGAGGTGCCTTCTGGTAAAGTCATACAGGGCTCGAGATCCACCTTTGTGAATGTAAGTTCATTATCTTCTGCATCATGGAAATCATACGGTCCGAGCTCGAGCATTGACTCAGTAGCTTCTTCTGTCCCTACTCCTGTTACTCTTAGTTGGTCTAAGGAAAACGCGTAGATATATTGACCGCCGACCTGCTCATCGCACCTATTCTTTCTAAGGGCCAAAGCAACAGAAGTAACTCCTTCTTGATTGATCTGAAAGAAGTTACTTGTACCGACTTCCCTTAAAGCAGGGAAAGCAGTCTTAGTCTTTCCGTTCTTCAAAGTGTACAAGCCCGTGATTGTGTAGTTCCCAAGTCCACTTGTTCGCAGTCCAATAGCTTCAATAGCTTTTACAAGAACAGGACTCTTGAAGGAGACATTGACTACTAGATTGACATCGCCAACAGGGTACTCAGTGTAAACAAGAACTGACCAGTGGTTACCATCTTGGTCTTTCAAAAGCTCAACAGAAGCGTTCGTCTTCTTAGCTAGTGTGCCCTTAGGAGCAATAACTTTGTAGACGATGTCTGCTTGGGCCAAAGAAATCTCAGCCGCATTGTTCATACCAAGTGTAGCTACTCCGTTATCGACTTTAGCTGTTGATTCAACACCCACCTTTTCTTTAGTGGTTAGTGTTTCTTCTAGCATCGAGTAGAAGACGCCCGTACCTTTCATCTGAAGTAGGTTATCATAAGCAACTAGTGTCTTGTTCAAACGGTGCAGCACTTTTTTACTTGCTTGTAAGTTGGCTTGCCGCAACTCTTCGTACTCTGCTTGTAACGCTAGAAGTTCTTCTAATGCTTGTAAGTGAACCTGACGTCTCTCTTCCCAAGAACTAATGATCCCAGCAGCTTCAGCCGTTTGCTGGAATCGCACTTCTCTTCCTTCTAGTGTGCGTTCCGGACGCAACCTGTCTTGCACTTCCTGTTCCAAAAGCCTCAACTCCAAAGGAGTTGGGGCTCTTTTATTTTCCAGGATGAAATGCTTAGTAGCGTTCTTAAGTTCCCGTTTCATTAGTAAAACCTATAGTTGATAGCTTCGAAGATTGGGGAGAAGTATTCCTTCATTCTAGCGGCATTGCCTGTGCCCTTCTTCTTTCTCCAGAAGACTTTGACAATGCTTCTATCCTCTTTCAAACTAAGCTGCTCTGTTGGGAACTCGATAGTATTTCTTTTAGCCTCATAAGTGAAGTCTTCAATCTCTTTAGCAATGAAGTACTTCGCCACAGCAGGGCATACCTTGTAGGTGATGCGCCCGTTGTCATTGAGGGCTGAGCGGCTGTGCAATACTCCATCTACATAGTCTACAGAGTATTTGTTATCTGGAACAAACTCAGGATCTTTGTAGTAGTAAGTGATTTCGATATTGGCCGGTAAGGTAGTAGTAGTCTTTAACGTAACTACTCCAGCACCTGAAATGTGATAGTCTCCCTCAGTTGCTAGGCTGCCTACCAATGCTTTCCGAACAAGGAACCGGTTATCTACTGAGAACCTAAAACCAAACCCATCAGCGGTGATTGTATTAGCTCCAGCGGCCAATGCAAATTGCACTTGACCAGCAGTCGGAGAGATTTGGTTAGTTCTCTCAGTCACCTGGATAGCTCCATAGAACTCCTTAACACCATCAATGTAAGAGATTTCTGTGGGGTTCTCTTCTCCTAGGATGATACCATCAGAGACACTTAAGGTTCCTTTGATGATGTGTTCGTAAGATAGTTTACGCCCGCCTCCTCCACTGATCGTTGTTTGAGTCCAGTCACCAGTCAGAGGGTCGTTACGATAAAGCAAATCTTCATCTACTACTTCTCGAATTGAGAACGCCGATACCTCTTCTGGAGAGATGATAATGCCAACTGGCTTCTCATCATCAAAGAGGATTTCGTAACCCTTTTTATTCAGCAACTTTTGAGGTGAAGCTTGGAACTGAGCAGTCCAGGTATCCGTACCTGTTTCTGCAAACAAGGTGATCATGCCGCTTGCAGCATTGACATAGTACTCATCGGGATCATTCAGATCCCCAATATATTCCACCCTGTTTCTTTCTCCGTAGAGAGCAGAGAAAACCTTGAACGTACTTAGATTAATGTTCCTGTGACCAAGGAACTCTGTCTTCCTGTTCTTAGACAGATTCTTACTGTAGGTAGTATTTAGGCCCGTAGAGAGAAGCACGTCGATGGTGTGTTTGTCGGGATCAAACAAATAGTTGAACCGAGCTTCGTAACCTTTACTCGTTAACTCAAAGTTTAGTAGCTCAGGTAGGGCATAGATCTCTACCAGGCCCCAACCATCCCAATCAGAAGACACAATAACTTTGTCGCCTTTGTTATTGAGGGTCCACGTCTCTCCTGAGAGCAAGCTTTCTTCAGCTACGTATTCGTAAGTATTGCTTTCGATCTTAACTACTAAGTTAGTAGGAGTGATATTTTTGTCAGTCAACGAAAAAGGCAAGTCAAAGATACGCGTCTCTTGAGTAGCTACGATTGTTTTAAAGCCTTCGTCGCCCAGTCTCATTACACGAGATTGCATTAGGAAGATCTTTGAGTCTTCCAAGTTCTCACGCAAGGGAACGACTGCTGGAGATTGCGCTGTTGCTACGGGCCTAGATAGCGACGAAAGCTCGTAGGCTTCTTCTGCGGGGAGCACACTCGATGCTCTTTCCAAACGAGCGTCTTCTCTCTCTACTTTTAGAATGTATTCAAGACTTCTCTCGTCACCGTTCAAAGGAATCGCTTCTCTATCTGAAGTTTGTGAGACTTTAATGTCGCCGACTTTTGTAGTTAGCCGGTAGGAGAAAAGACTGGCTGGGAAAGCGTTGATTCGGCTTTCCATTCGATAAGTGGGACGGCGCAAAGGAATCTCTGTGCTTTTCAGAGTTCCTTCTGAAGCAAAAGAGAGCCGCTTTACTTCGATGCTCTTGATACCAATTGCAAAGCGCCTTCTTAGTTCTCCTCTCAAAGGAGCGAGGTATGAATCTCTTTGAACTAGTTTGACAGTAAAACGCTTTACTTCAACTGGCAAAAATACAATGTCCCAATCGCTAACGCCATCATTTCTAACGGCATTCCAAAAGGATTCATCGTTCTGCCTAACTGAAATATCTTTGATAGAAACAACTCCCCCATCTTTGTCATTAAACACAATATCCTTAATGACAAATGATCTGGAGTCTCCAGGAAGAACGAACCCCATCTTGATGTAGTTCAGAACTTGCTCTTCTTCCAGAATGACATCTAGGTTTAGTCTTAGCGGCCCATCCCCAATGCGCTCATACTCAAACCAGTTATCAGGATCCCCATCTAGAATAGAGCTTAGATAACCAAGAGAAGTGGTGATCTCTGCATCAGAGTTACCATTCAGACCGTTGGAGCCGTTAGAGATACCGAGATTCCTTACACGTAAGACCTCTTCTCTTGTTACGGGCAGAGTGGCAACTCCCTGAGATAGGAAGATCTTCATTTCGTTCGTTGTGTTTTCTGAATCGATCTCTTCTGCACTCAAGAAGGATTGGCGCACTACTGCAGTAGTATCTCCGCTCATTGACTTTACTACAGCAGCTCTCTGTCCTACTTTCTTAGACATCGAAGCAATGTTGTTAGCCAAGAGATCGTTCTCGTTCAACAGTTTCTTCTTTGCTTCTCGAGTATTCTCGTATTCAGCAATAACAAGACTGACTAAAAACTTCTGCTTTTCTACAAGGTCTAGGAGTACTTCCCTATCCGCAACAGAGCCCTTAGAGAGATAAGGGCGCCAGTCATCTACGTTCTGTGCCACGTTGTGCATACGAGCAACCATAGCGCCAGTAGTTTCTACGGCGCCAGGAAACTGTCCGGCCGTCTCTAGGGCCTGCTCGATTAGCTTTTCCGCCGCGCTGCTAATCCCAAGTCTTTCTTTGAGTGTTTCACGCATTGTTTCTTTCCTTGGCGATAAAGCAATAGCTAGTGATTAGAGGAGTGATCAATGGGTTACCGCTCATTGATCTTAGTACATACAAAACAGATACTTCTCCACTAAAGCTTTTGGTTCTTCGGGGGAACGCAATACGGTTGTTAACTAGTGTGATGGCTCCAGACTTATCTAAGATTTGGAAGGGCCGTTTCACATATGAGATTCGATAAGTCACATTCGGATCATAGTCTAAGAGTCTGATCTTTGTTTCGTATGCTTTGGGGATGTCTCTAATAAACAATCCGACTGCAGCGTCTTCGTAAGAACTGATCCAAGTAATCCCGTTGTCTACAGAGATAACGTAGTCAGTACCTAGCGCTAACTCGATATCATCTCCATAAACAATACATTTTGCCTCGTCAATCATAGGAGCAAAGTTGATAAAGGACTCTTGCTTGTAGATTGCGAGTAGTTCCTCTTCCCTTGCATTACCAGGGGCAGGAATGATTGTATCGATCTTGATGTTGGACTTTCTGTTAGATCTTACTACGAAATACTTATCTACAAGAGCATCTGTGGATGCTTGGCCGGTAGAGAAGAGGTCCGCGTGTTCTCCTCTGATGTCCACCATAGTCTCTTTGGTAGAGAAAGATACGGCGCGGTTCACTTCGAATGCTGGTGTTTCATAGAATCCGATATCTTTGTACCAAGCTCTCTGAGCCCAAATCTCAGCGATTGCGAATTCAAACTTGTCACCTTGGAAATAGGTCTCGCCTTTTCTTTTGTTGACTTTGAGATTCCCACTTACAGTAGGGGTTCTCTGCATAAAATAGAACTTCAACTGAGAAGTGCCGATAGCGGAGAATAGGAGGATTTGGTTATCTGCATCTAAAGCTACTTTAAAATCAATCTCTTCCCATTGCAGATTGGCTTTAAGAAACTCCACCTTGTAGATATCTACCGGCTTCTCAGATACTGAGTGAATGTTAATCGTGTTGATAACTTGATAGCCAGGCAACTCACAAAGCAAGGTCAAGAAAGCGGACTCCATTTCTTGTCGCCAATTGGTTGGCTTGTAGACTGTATGCAAGAAGACTCTGTCTTCCAGATACACTCCACTTGGATCCTCTACCGTTTGCTCTAGCTCGAATGGACTGAAGTCTGTCTCTTCGTATACGTAAGTACAATTCCTAAAGCGAATCTCTTCCAAGCTTTCTGTTGGCAGTCTCAAGCCGCCACGTCCTTCAGGATCGATTCTGTAAGCTTCAGAGATAGTCAGTTTGGTCTTCGGGTCCTCAACGATCCTAGAGGCTTCTGCAGCTCCCAAAGAGCTGTCGAAGAAAGTCTCATAAGCTACCTTGGCTTTGAGGTCTAACTCAAACAAACCTTGCTTGACCAACTTCTCAAAACGAAAGAGCTCTCGTTCATTAGAGGACCGCTCATTGGTTAGACGTTTTGCCACCCGAACCTTGATGCTTCCTTCTTCTCTAAGGGCCTCTTGGAAGCTTGCTGCATCATAGAACATACTCTCTAGATTTCTATTGAAGACCGAAGAGTCTAATAGGCCGTTAGAGACAGGACTCATCAAGGCACCGAAGTTACCAAAGTCCTTGATAGCTTGCTCGATACGACGGTCCAGAATCCGCTCTTCCAAACGGGTCTTCTTCTTCTCTTTGAAGAAATCCCTTACGACTTTGGCTTTGCTTTCCTTCAATGTTCTGAAGTTTCTTGTGGTGAATGCCATATCTCACCCCACCGAAAGAGAAACGTAAATCTTTCTCGCTGAGAGACCTGTTGGGGTTTCGAGTTCAAGAGTAACTTCGATATCACTTCCAGCTGGGATATCTTCGAGCATAATGCGAGTAGAGTAGTCGCCGCCTTGGGTTCGAGAGAAGTAGCTTGTAACGTCACCAACTCCATTCGAATAGGTGATCTTCAAGCCTCCTTGGCTATCTACTTCAGCTACTGTATTCTCTCCCCAAGTCAGGAGTGTCTGATAGTCCACGTCAGGACTGTCGTCAGAAGTATCCTCATATGTTCCAAGGGCCACGCTTGGAGAAAGCCAGATACCCACATCAGTGCAGTCTTCATCCACGTCATCGTTAACAAGCTGAAGGACAATCGTCTCTCCAGAGTTCAAGGATGGAGGAGAGTAGATCACTTCATCGTCAATCTTAAAAGAGAACCCGGCGGTAAGCATTACTTCACCTCCACAGTGACTAGGATAGATTCGGGGAACTCGACTTCTTGTTTAGCCGTTGTGACCTTGTATGTGATCGAAGCTCCTGAAGTCAAACCACTGTTAACAAAGGTGATGGGCGCCCGCGTTTCATCTGTATCAAAGTTGTCTAGTTCCGTCCAAACGTCTCCACTTAAAGCATATAGTTTGTAAGTCAGATACGGTCCCTCCCAGCTACATTCGAAGCTAACTTCTTCTGCAGTCAGAGTATTCACTTGTACTTTTGTTTTTGGGTAGGTCGGCAAGAATACTGGTATCACGCTTACATGAAGGCCCTTAGAGAGGAGCTCCTCAGTTTGCTCTAATGTAAGTGATCCGCCGTACTCCTTGAGTAGAGTGATTGGGTATTCAACTACCAAAGCACCAGCCTTTACTACCTTGCGGCCACGTTCATCCCACGACATAGCAGATTCAATTAGCTTCCTGTTGTGAAGATACACTTCTTCAGCCTTAATTGGCATGCCACCTTTGACAAGTAGATCGATATGCTTTACATCTCGAACTTCTTGCGTGTCTTTGAATGCCGCTTCACATAGGATCAAATATCCATAGTCGTTCTCGTTACCGTATCCATAAGTTAAAACAAAAGACTCAGGTCCGGTTGCGTACTTCATTCCACAAACAGTGTTGGGATTAAAGCCGCCTTCGTCATCCCTAAGGGCTAAGGAACTATAAGAGATACTGTCTCTTTGAGAACAGGAAACAATCGTATCTTCTGCATCTACTACGATATGTTGGATAGCGTTCTCTTCAGCAGTGACATCTGGAATGACATAGAAGACCACTCGCTGGTTTACAAACTCTTTGTTTGTGAACGGATTCAGATCATATGCCATGTACCTGTAGTCATCTCCAATATAGTAAGTCTGCACTTCTACATTGAAAGATGCTGGGATGTTCTCTGCAAAGTGAACAAGCCCGCTCTTGTTAGACCAAGAGCTAATGGATCCGTATTCGTACTTAACGTCTCTGGAGAATCTAGTTCCATGCAAGGATGCTTTAGTGGTAAGAATACGTTTCAGATTCCCTTCGTAGTCATACAAGAAAACATTCAAATGCCTGTTGCTTGTAGGGGAGATGGCCAGGTTCTGTTTACCAGCAAATAGAATTGTTTCGCTGATCATCATTCCAACAAGTTGGCTTGCATACATGTAGGGCCGGTAAGGAGAAAAGGATTGGCGCTCTGCTTCAGGTACTGCATATCTGCGAATAACGCCCCCGTCATTCTCTACTACTTCGCCTGTGGTAAAGCTCATAAGCCAAGGCTCTTTGTGAGTAAAGTTCTCTGGCTTTACTGGAGCAATAATGTTCTCAGAATGTGGCTTAATCCAGTACGTACCACCGCTAGAGAAGTAGTAAGTGAAACCATCTGAGTTAGATTCTACAGTGTAAACTGCCCTATCTGTGTAGATGTCACCAGTTTCTGGATCGATATCTTCCCAAGTAGCTTCTTCTACTGCTGGAACGTTGTTAAGAATCTGAGTTACTTTTCCCCAAGTACCGTAGGCATCTACAAAGTAGGCTGTGTAACGTGTTGTTTTCTCATTGAATCTATTAATGAAGTTATTGTATAGCGCGCCAGAAGCCTCTGAGAACAAGAACTCAGAGTTTTGCTTAGCCTCTTCTTCGTTGCTTACTTTCCTAATCTCCACTCTAGTTGTGCCGGTAGGAAGCACATGCTTGAAGAAGAGCGGTACAAAGTTTCCTTTTTGGTTCTGACCTTGGGTGCTTGTTGCTAAGATCTTCTTATGTTTAGTCGTGTACGAGACTCCAGTGAACTCAATGGCATCCGAGAATAAATCACGCCGGCGGTACTTAACAAAAGAAGGGGCCATGTAAAACCTAGACACTACATCAATGTTTCTTTGTGGAGTAAGGTGCTCATTCTCTAAGTAAGCTACTGGAACTTCAGTGTTCTTGTAAGACTGGGTAAGCTTGAACCGCTCAACGCGCTCATGCACATGCACCCTGAAAGGAACAGAAGAGCTTACTTCATTTCCTTCAAGGGCATTGGCATTTAATCTAAGAATAAGTGATGCCATTAGGACACCATATTCTGGATGCCAGCTCTAGTTTGTCCTGCCAAAATGAGAGTTACTTTTACATTTACTACTGCAAAATCGCTTACATTAGGATCATCATTGGTAGCATCTGTTTCTCTCCAGTCATCCCAAGAGAATGGGTTTCCAGTATAGTCATTTGTTGGAATTTGAATTGTGATTGTTGAACCACTAATAGAAGCGCCAATGCTGATGGGATCTTCTGAGCCTACTTCTTGCTTGATCGATCCAACTGTGTACCAGGAAGTAGCATCTCTGCTCACTAGAATAGTCATTCCTAGAATTTCATGCGCGTCAAATCCTGATGGTAGGTTCACACTGACTTGCGCATTGGCAACTTGGTGCCATTGGCTAGGGTCTCCTCCCGAGCTATTTAAGAATGTGCATTCTTTTCCTTCTTTGCTCCAATGGACGACATTGATCTTGGGCACCACCCATTCATCGAATGTGCCGAATCCGGTAGTACCGGTACCGTGAACATCTAAAACCCAAGGGAATAGAGAGGTTCCGCCAGTGTCTACCATTTGCCCGACAAACAAACCATCGAACATGCCGGTTACTCTGTGAGCGCCAAGCCCGTAGGAGGAGGAAAATAGAAACCCACATTCCACATCTCTAGTGCCATAGCCTGAGTCCGTACCAAAAACATCTGCTTCAGTAATAGTATGTTCGCCTTCGTTAGCGCCTTTCTTATCAATAGCAGAATGCACCTGCAGTACGTCAGCGCCGTACACTTTCACCTTCTTACCGGCCTCAGCTCTGATAAGAAGGTCATCATCTCCATTGCGATTAATGGACCAATCTTCTCCGCCAAAAACGACACCATAGGTAGCACCAGATACACTGAGGTACTGACCGGCAACTCCTCCTGTTTTGCCAAACCAAATGTCTCCACGCATAGCGTTATCGTCATTTAGATAGGCGTCGCTTTGCTTGCCATCTCTGTGTAAGTACTGCGGAGCGTAGTTGCCTGACATTTCCGAAGGTACAAACTTACCACTTGCTCCTGCTCTGCGAGTCCATCCTGCAATGTATCGCGCGTCGATCATCTCTTCCCCGTACTCTCCAGTATGGGAATGACTCCTCATCTTTCTACGCAAGTCATCAATAGAAGTGGTGATGTCAGTACCAACAGTAACTACTACGAACTTATCGCCAGCAGCGACTTCGGCTTCGAGATCGACTCCTGAAATATAGAAACTGCTGTCATCGATATAAGTATAAACAGCGTCTTTATAAGTCTGTCTTGTAGTGTGGTTCTTCAAATAGAGGAAGCCCGTAGGGATCAGCTCGCCTGCTGCATAGTCCTCAGTTAGAACGGGAGGCAGTACTAGTTGGAAGCCTGTACCCGGATCAACACCCACAAGCTCTGTACCAGTGCTGTATTCGTTCTTGGCCATGTGAGTAAGAGTAGGCAAGCTAACAGTATGGCGTCCCTCGCTATCGGCAGACGCAGAGACTTCGCACCCTTCCCCACCTTCGTCGATCTGGATTGGATCCGGGATTACGTTAAACGTAGCGCCAGTGTAGTTTTCTCCGGAGGCGTAAGTCCGAGGCTTGGTTGTGTAGGTGATCGTTCCACCGCTCGTCGCAGTGTTACAAATAATCTCATTGGTTTGAGATACAAATGTAAACCTATTCGGGAGCGCACCAAGGTCGTCTGGAGTGTCTACCAAAGTAACTAGAGCGCTGTCGTCGGTTTCTCCAACGTCGATGTCTTCGATATTGTTTAGTGGATACTTTAGAGTGAAGGCATACACGCCAACAGGCACTGCTTGAACAATTACTCTATCGCCCGTAGGGAAGTGAGGATTGAGATTAGCAGCTGGACCAATCAATCGTCCCAAGTTTGCAATATCTAGGGATCTGCGACTGTCAGTTAGGTAGTCAGTGGTTGTTTTGGCGCGACCCCATACCATACTAAGACCAGTTTCGTGATCAGTAGAGTACGGATAGGATTCGTCGTAGATATCGCCTACAGCCTTCTCTACGTTCTCTACAGCTCGAGCCGCTTGTCTAGCCAAAGCCGTAAGCTTCCCTGCTCTAACGGCCTCGCCATCAGAGAATGTGGGTACTACAGCGATTCCCTTTTTAAGTTTGTCAGCCATTAGAGAACTCCTAGAATTGGTAACTGTTCAATGCCGTTAGCATTGGGATTGATAGTGTAGAAGTTAACTCCACCGATAGAGTTGCTGTTGTTATGGGCCTCTGTATACAGTCGGAAACCATAAGGAATAGGCAGGTTCTCAGTGAACTCAACTCCCAACAAAGCCGAAGACATCAGGATCTTAAGGCGCACAACATTTGAATAGATAGTCTGGCCGCTAAGAGGATCAATGGCTTTAGCCCTAATAGAGACTTCTTCTGGACCATAGATAAGATATGCACCAAGGTTTACTGTATCGTCAGTAGCCGATGGCTCTGGAAGTTCTTTGCCTTCGAACACAAATCTGTTTCCCCTAATTGTGTCTGGCAAGACTGGCGAGTAAGCTCCCGAAGCTTCTGTAATTGGGTGAATGGCATCTTCGTTCCAAGCATACAAGATTCTCTTCAGACCGTCTGGGGCGTCGCCGTTCCAATCTACGTCCTCCGGGCCCAGCAACCAACAAGTTGTTCCTAACAAAGAGCCAGACTCTGGAGCTTCTGCAAATTCCATCTTGGTGTAGTGGACGTCTCCAATCTTTGTTTTGAGATTCGAAGTCACAGTGAATCTTTGCTTAACACCTTCGCTTGTCAAAACATCAACATAAGCGATACTGTCATTCCAGAAAGCGCCATCGACAATAACTGCAGAAGAGCTTTCACTTAGAGTTGTGTCTGTCTCCACATCTAGCGTTGCGGAACGAATACCTACAGTACCGTAAATCGGATCACACTTAAGGATCTGGAACACCCAGAAAGACTCATGACGCAATGTCGGCGAGATTTCCCTTGTCCCTAGATATGTATCTGTTCCGTCGTAACTGAAGCTAGCGATTGTGTAAAGGCCGCTAGTGTCGGTAAGTGGAGCTGTAAAGAGTCCATAGATCTCACCATCAGAGTTAGATGTTCTGATGATCTCTGTTGAGTCAGCCAGCAGACCATTGCCTTTAACGATCTCCATAGTCACATCGATGTCATCTACGGGCTTGCCTTGTTCGTCTAAACACTTTGCAATTAGCAAAGACGAGTCTGTGCCAAAGTAAACTGGCCCATAGTAGTTAGTGGCGATTTGCTTTGTCGTGCTGGTCAACTCGATGGACGACAGCGAAACCACTTCAGAACTCAGAACTAAAACCCCCGAGGAAGCCACTACGTTACTAGACTTCACATCTAGATTGCTTTCTTTATTGGTTGTTCTGTGAGAAGACGCTACATCGTATTCTAACCGAGGTACGCTCTTGTAACTCACATAGAGAGTTCCATTCTTGTACTCTCCTCTTGGGTTTTCTGCAATAGCAGTTCCTCTTGTGTGAGATGCCGCCGTAGTCATATAGCCTCGAGTCAAGGAAGAGAAGCCTTTGGAAGTCTTCTCTTCATAAAGAATGGCTTCGTCATCAATAGCCAGAATGCCCTTAGCAGGGTAGTCTGCGTAATGCTCTTCAAAGAAGAAAGGGATGTAGTCCGCTTCGTCATCGATATCTTCTGACAAGATTAGACTCTGAGCTTGGTAACCGCCGATCTTAACTAAGCCGAGCGCCTCATCTACTTCGAAAGTGTAGTCTTCTCCAGGGATAAGATCCAAGGTATCTACTTTAGTGAACTCACTTAAGTCTGTGCCGTCAATGACTACAACACGAACGCTATCTGCTTGAATAGGAAAGTACTTGGTAGCAATTACTCTTCCACCTGAGATAGCTCCAGCTTCTTCCCAATAGGTAGATACAAGCTCAATTGTGAGCTCCTCATCTCCCGTTGTTACCCAAGGGCCTTTCCAATTACTAATGTAGGCATTCGGTTCTTCATATACGATCTCTCTATGTCTCCTAGAAATGTATTCTGTTAAGAAGCCGCTTTCATCTGATGTGACGGTTCTAGAGCCTTCTCCGTACTCTCCAGTGAAGTCATTCACTAAGTCCCATTTGAAAAGAGTCAGTACTTCATTGGTGTCTGTTCTTACAAAAATACGTGCCCCTAGAGAAGAAGAAATAACTTCTTCAGGTAGTTCGATTTCTTGTAGAACGTCATCTACTGCATAGTCTTCTCGGGCTACAACAAGAGCAGATGTGTCACCGCGCACTTCTCTGAGATCCCAGCTAAAAGAAACCAATCCATTGGTTACTACAGGAGTATGGGTCTTTTGGAAATCGCGTGCTCCTACTTTAAGTCGTTTAAATTCTACTTTGTCTAAGTGACCGCTTGTCCATTCATCTAGGTATGTGCCTTCCTTCAGAAGATTCTCTTGTTGATTTAGCCACAGGCCTAATGTGTCTGCCGGGTCTTCGGCTGGTAGGAAAACACGATCAAACCTAAAAGGGAAAATCTCCGCGAGGGGAGATTCTACCTGTTCGGACCTTACGTGAACGTCTACCGGAATAGTTTCAGAAACGATTGGCATTTCAACTCCATTGATTGCCAGCTCTTTGTAGAAGCTTTCTGTGGATCTTATTCCCTTCAGGTGCAAGAAGCCTATATCCAGTTTGCTGGCTATTTTCCAGTACGACTTCCTCTTGAAGGAAGAGCTCTGTAGTGGGATCAAACAGCTCATAAGCGCTTACGCTATCCCAGAAAATTACAAACGGAAACTCTGCATAGTCAGCTTCGATTTCTCCTAAGACTCCTTCGTATGTAGTTAGAACGCCAGCTAGTGAGTTCAGATAATACTGCCCTCTTTGCTCTACCTCTTCTGGAGTCTCCATAAGATCAGTTAGCTGACTTGTATTTCTTGCCCTTAGAGATAGAACGTTTGTTGCGCCGAGGTCCAAGTTCTCTTGTGCTTTGAAGGCCAAGATCGTTTTTGTCTTGATGTTGTTACCTAACCTCAAGTTCTTGATCTCAAGCCATTCGCATTCGTCTTCGATTAGAGTTGCTTCAAAACTACTAGATTCATTAATCAAGTCGATTAGCTCTGTCACAAAGAGTGTTTCCCCTGGAGTTCTTGTTGGAATCTCTAACTCCACTTCTTCAGGGTAGTTGTTGTAGAACAGGATCTTCCCCGCTTTGATATCAATCGCAGGAGCAGTTGCTACCTGTACGCCTTCAGCAGTTCTCAGTGTGATTTGGATGGCGCCCTTGCTTAGACCGCCAACCAAACGACTAAGACTGCCTGTAGCATTGACTACAGTGCCATTGGATCGCTCGATAGACTCTGCCTTGAGTCTCAGGCTGTATTGCTCAGCTGACTCGCCAGGGAGCCTTGCAAGGCCCAAGCGGACACCCTCTTTATCTAAACTCGTTTCAAGTGGAATCCTATAGGGACTATAAGTAGCCATCAAGACACCTCAATTTCTGTAAACGCGTCAGCAAAGTAAAGCGTATTGTTTTCCTTATCGGCTAAGTAACTTAGCTTTAGGAGCTCGCATTCTCTAGTCTCTTCTTCTAGTAGGAGAAGAAGCTTGTGTCCTCTCAGCAATACAATCCCGGTGTTTTCTGCTGAGATTTCAGAGATAGGCTCCTGTACGTCTACGAAGACACCTGTATAGGAAAGCGTAGTCATTCTGTCTACTGTGCACTGTACATAGAACTCCCACTGTCCTGGATCTTCCATTTCGCATCCAAACCTAATGTCTTGCCAATCATCGTATTGCTTGCGATTGGCATTGAATGAGTACTCTCCAACATCCCATGTTTTGTCTTCTTGTAGGAACAGTACGTCTCCGCCTGGATTGATTAAGTAAACGAAAATCTTAGTAATGCCCGTAGAGGGATGGAGGAGGTGCGCGTGGAACAAGTGCTCCATCTCCCCTGTACTGAAACTTCTTTCGGGCAGAATTCCCATCAGAGAATTATAGCTGATTAGGTTTGCATGGGTTGGTGGCACAAACTCAGGCAACCTTGGTTCAAAGATAAGAACCCAATCATTCGTGGAGGCATACACGTATCCATTCTCTGGATGGATGAACCAGTTGTTCACAATGATGTTAGACTCAGCGCGTAGCAATCGAGTCTCGTGAAGCAACTCAAAAGCTTCTTCAGCATCTAGTTCTTCTACTTCTGCAGAGAAACTTGTTCTTACATAGTACTGAAGGAATGACTTGTCTTCTTCGACACGAACGTTTAGGTACAGAGGCGAATCTGTTTCTCTTCCATGGGCCGATAGGAAAGGATGCTCTTGTTTGATACCTACTTCAGGGGTCAGCAACAGCTTCCAATCTAAGCTTCTTGACTCATTCCCAATGACCTTATCAACGTACTTGTAGATGTGGTGGCTTTTCTTTGCATCATTAAAAGCAAAGCTCAGCGTTTCTGCAATCGTCACGTTGTTGATGTCTCTACCGACAATCTGGAACGTAGCCACTCCGGTAGTTTGCTTGTTGGCTCGGGGCCTACTAAAGCGTCCACCACTCACCTGTAAGGTAAGGTGATTCGGATAGACTAACGTCTCTTCGATGCTGTTGATTTCATCTTCAAAGTTATCCGGCGGTTCTTCAGACCAAATACCTTCATGCGAAAAAAGTACATTAGTTACTGGGTCATTTAACGTAATCGTACGTAACCCCCTATCGTAACCCTTCATCAATTCAGTCACTGTAGTTACTTCGGACAGTTGTTCCGCATCTCCTGTGACTGTCTTACCCAACCAGTTGCCAGAAATCTTTACGTAAGCGTCAGCTTCATCTAAAGCAACTGAGTAGACCTCTGCTTTATGTAACCAGTTTTTAAACAGGAATTCATCTTTGTGCTCATGAATGGCGTTAGAACGCTCCACTTCTACTGGATCCATAAGGGCCCTTAATAGGCGAGCGGAGTTGGAGGAAGGATCCCAGCCTGCTTTCTGCCAAGCAGGAAACGCCTGCATAGCTTTTCTTGCAAAGAGGCCACTCATCACGCCACCTCAATGTAGTTCACTTCAATTGTGTCGATGTCAGCGAACTCATCTTCTTCTAGATAAAGTGTTTCGCTTTGAATCTCCAAGCTATCAAAGTAAGAGATGGCGGTAGACCTAGAAGAGTAGAGAGTTTTGATTCTGCTCTTCTCTACTGTGGGCTTGGCTAGCAGGTTGCTTGCATCTCGCTTAATGATTGCTTCCATGTCAGACCTAGAAACCTGCCCGCCTAAGCCAGCACTTTTAACCAAGTCTTTGAGATCTCTCAACAATCTTGCTTCGAACGAGGTCTTTTCTTGGGCTAGCAAGTTTTTCTTTACTTCTAAAGTGATTTCCAAATTCAATGTGTTCTTAACGGCATGCGAAGCGATTACTGATAGGCCTGGGATTCTTTGTTTGTCCAAGCGAATCTGTACCGACCTCAGAGTGTCAGCATTAGATTCATACTCTGTGCATAGGATAATCGCTGCACAAGTGCCTGGGCCATAGTAACCACTGATGATCTTAGAAGTGATTACTCCAGGAATGTCCAAGCTGCTAAGGAGAACACTATCAGTGTTCCTAGCCATAAGAGAGCCAGAGTATCTTGATACTCTGAATCTGAGCTGCTCGTCTGTTTCTCTGTCTCGGCCGTTGAGGACCGGATAGAAGTTCGTGACGCGCAATCCTGTGAGGGGTACAGTGTGATTTCGAAGGACATGTGATCCGATGTTGAAGAGTCGTCCAACAAGAGCTGCTCTTACTGGAATGAAGGCGGCGCTTGCCGTCCGCTCGAGCTGAACGTCTTCTGTCGTGTAGAAATCCAAGGAGAGGTTTTGTTCATTTTGGTTCCTATCAGAGTGGATACGAGTCCCAGCTGTTACAGTGTAAGAGCCGCTAAACAGATCGCCAAAGGTTCCACTGGCTACATAGAAAACTACATTCATAGATTCTTTTGTAGCGAAAGCTTGTGTTCCAGCAAGCCTACCACTTCCCATAACTTCAAAGGCCAAGTCATCTAAGTCCTTGCCCGTAGCAGAGGAAAGTTGGCGCGCGTTATACAGAGTTTGCGTTACCTGAGTTACTTCACTCAAAGCATTGGCGACTGGCTCTACAAGAGTCCTATACTTAGAGTCACCGCTAAAGTCAGTGATCCCAAGAGTTCTTGTAAATGTATTACGAAAGCTCTCGACGAAGCTTCTGCTATCTCTAACTTTAGGTGATACAGCCATTAGATGCTCCTCAATGCAACACGGTTTTCTCTTGCATCGTAAGTGAAAGCGATCTGCATTCTACTGCTTAGGCGTTTGCTATTGATATCCAAAGTAACTGACATGATCCTCTTGTTGTCATTAGAGATCGTAATAGTAAACTCTCCAAGTCCAAGAAACCTGTCTTGAGTCAAGGACGCAATCAGAACTTGTCTAAGCTCGTCTTCCGTTCTTCCGTCTACGGGCTTTCCTAGCAAAGATTGAAACCTTGTCCCTTTGTTGGGGAAGTACTTCCAGTCACCAACAGAGCTTGTGATTCTTTCTCGAACACTTTGGTACAAATGCATAGCTGCTTGATTCTTTGTGTCTAACATGACGCCATCATTAATCATGATGTCACCTTCTGTGGTCCACACTAAGTCGGCTTGTTTAGGATCTACTTTCATCACCCACCTCCAAGACTACGCGCGATATTAGCAAATCGCCCGAGCACCTTTACAAGGCCCTTAAAAGGAGGAACAATAATATGCTGTGGAATAGGAGTTACTACTGTTGATGGGATTAGCGACAAAGGGAAAGGAACGCTCTGAATCATACCAGCATACTTCATAACAGCAGGCATTCCCTGTACGTTGATTCTTCCTCCGTTACCCGGGGAAATAGTCATCGCCCCATTCTTCATAGAGATGAACGACATGGGCGTTGCTTGAATTCGGATCTCCCCTGGTTCTCCTAACAACACAATTGAAGCAGCAAGCTGAGGATCATTGTTCCAGTAGTTCAAACGAAAGATCTTAGATGGCCTATTCATGACATAGCTCCAAAGACGTCAAGGGTTCGAGGCATCTCATTCTCTGAGATACTCACCGTTAGAGGATCTGATTTGAAATACACCTTCCCATTAGAGATGTCACTACCCAAGTATCTTACTTCTACCGGCCTATGCTTCATGTTAGCATTATTCCCATAGAGCATCTCTTTCTCATCAGGAGAACAATCTAGAGGAAGAATTATTCTTTTGCCATTAAGCAAATAGACTTCAACTGCACAGATACCTGGGTTTGTTTCCAAGATACTCTGGGCCGCTGGAGAAAGATCAAGATCCGTAATTGAATATACTCCGATTACGATTCCCCTGATCTTAGACTCCGAGGTCAATGATTCTTTGTTGGCTTCTGCAGTCGCAGCGTGTAGCCTTCTCTGCAAAGCGCCTACTGGAATTGGCATGTTTACCTCTTATCGTTGGATTCGGCTTGGGTTACTTGCAATCTCTGCCGCTTGGTTGATCTTTTCCCAAGCGCCTGTAGAGTACTGATCGAAGAGATTCGTCAGATCTTGCGCTCCCTCAAAGGTATCATTGATTTCTCTGACTAGCTGCCCCTTGAAATGCTTCCACACTAGAGTGGGGTCTTTCAGGGACAAACCAGAAACAATAGGCCTTCCAGACTTAACAAGAGGCACAAGCATAATAGACTGCTCTCGCATGCATTGCATCAAGAGCACCGAACCACCAAGCAGGGTACGCATCGAGGGCGCCTTCATTGTGGCAACTTCATACATACCTGCACCAGTGGCAACGGCCCCTGTCATGCCGCTTGCAAATCCAAGTAGGCTCAGCACCTTGCTGTGCTTCCATAGCAATCCTCCACCAAGCGTTCCAGCGAAGAGAGTCCCTGCTGTTAACAAAGTCCCACCAACTAAGAAAGCCGGCCTGAGGTTATCTAGTGTTGCTGAGATCTCAGCGTCTGCTTGAGTTAGCTCGCTAATCAGCTCATCATCATTGCCGATAATGTCAGAAAGGGTCTTGTTGTTTTTATCAAGAGACATCAGCCTCTCTTTGATGATGTCAGTGTCTCTGGCTGAGATATTGAGGTGTCCCAAGATATCGTTAAGAGTCTTCTTGTCTTCAGTAGAGATGGACGGGAAGGTCTCATAGGACTCATTGCACGTAGCGTACACATCTTCCATAGCAAGAGAGGCCAGCTTAGCAGCTTCAATGATGGGCCAAGAGGAAATCTCATTAGCAATAGTGATAGCCGCAGGCTTGATCTCTGTAATGAACCCAGTCTCGAATGAGAAGGTATGAACTACTTGTTCGATCTCAATAGGGCCAAACATGTCGTTGTACGAGTCAGCGAGGATGCCAACATCCCAAGGACGAATTCTCGGAGAGCCCATAAGAAGGATCTCGCCGCGGTACATCTTCTTCATCTCTTGTAGCAACGAACCCATTGCATACCTACGGGCAACTGTTTCTTGGCGACAGTTCCTATATTTCGGTAGCTCATGCATACGAACCATATGCTCAGGAAGGAAGCTGTGAGCCTTTACCTGCTGGTTACCAATAGCTTCTGGAACAGCTACATCAGTATCGTAATAGAAGACGTTTACTGCATTGGCGCAAGCATTCTCTGACGACATCAAACCATTCCAAATGATATCTGTCCAAGAAGAGAAGTGGTGGTGCTTTCTGAATGGCTCGAATCGCACTTCCATGCCACGCAGATACTCTTTCATAGCCATGCCGCGGTATTCATTTTGTAGCAATACTTCGGGGTCCTTACCATTGCTGTTGATAGCCAGCCACTCATCTACAGAGTAGTTGTGGATTCTGTCTCCGTAGAGTTCTTTGGCTTCTACCATGGAAACATAGTTGTCTCTCAAAACATTGTCCAAGAGATTCATTCTCTTAATGAATCTATCCGAAGCTGGCTTACTCCAGTATCTCTGGGTTGGTACTCCAAAGAACATTGTGTACCTGAAGGCTTGCCCGTAGGGACGAGCAGCATAGACCCAGCCTGGATGCCTCAGGGACATCTCTTGGAAGACTTCCCAGATTGTTGCGTTGTCGATTACGTACTGGTAAGCGCGAGGGTCGGCTCTCTTATCAAACAAGCTTTTGCCAGCAACGTAAGAAGCCGCAGTCATACCCCAACTGTCATCAATCATTCCTACCGCAGCTCTTGTAACGCTAGCGGCCAATCCTCTGAAGAATGAAGTCCTTTCCAGTTTCATATAGTCTTTTGGATGGGGGCAATATAGGTTGTCGTCTTGGGGAGACACAAAGAAGCTTACTTTAGTTGCCTCAAAAAACCGGCCAAGATACCTAAGATACCGCTCGTTGAAATCTCTAACTACTTGAGTGTTAGCGATGGCATCAAGACCGAGCGCAGTAGCATAGCCTCCTACTAGAAGACTGCTTTGAACAGTCAATAGTTTCAGGCCACCAGTAATTCCTCTTCCTAAGAAACCAAGCTTATTCCCCCAAACAGCTTTTGCTACTTCGGTTACGCTAATTCCTGGAGCGTTTAGCACTTTCAAAGAAGCGTAGATCGTCTGCAGGCTACCCCTGGCAGACTCGGCGAGGTCGGTTAGTTCGTCTACATTCTTAGCAGAAGAAGCACCTTGGCGCCAATTTGCTAGTACTTTTGCAGCCATTCTTTGAGCTTCTGGAGATCCAGTCTCTCTAATAAGTCTAATCATTGGAACAAGTAGGTCTCTTGTGATACCTCCTTTTGCAGCAAGTCTCTGCGCATCATCTGCGAAGTCTACGATTTCTTTGCTTCCGACTCCCGCTTTTCTAAAGTGATCATCAAGAGCTCTTTTGGCTGCCTGTTCGGCTCTGTGCTTCTTGGACGTAGAAGTGAACAGGCGAGTAAATCTCCCTGTCTTAGAAGCTCCAGTTTCGATTGCAGAACCAATTCCTCTTGCGACTTTGCTAGCTCCAACCATATCATCGATTTTAGTTAGGCCCTTAACGAGCATAGTAGCAAAGGGTCCCCTTGCAGCATTCGCTCCACCAACCACAGCAGCGCCTTTTGTTAGTGCTCTACCAGCAGGCATTAACTGAATTGCCATCAATGTGGCTGACAAGAACAACATGATTCCTGTGTTGTTTGCCATAAAGGAACCAACTCGGTTTGTGAATTTGAACTTACCAGAGAGTCCTTCTCGCGAGTAGTTTGTAAAGTCGAGCCGCGCATCCTTTTGTTCGTTGTTCTGGAAAAGCTGCCCTACTTCCCAACGGCCAAAGTGTACTAGTTCAGGAGACAGCATCAAGTGACCAAGCAAGTGATGCGTAGTGTGATGAACGTCTTTGTTTTCTGCAGAGGGATCCATTCCCTTTCGTTCTTGGATTAACTCTGTACCAAAAGACTGAACTACGATTTCAGCAAGGTCATTGTTCTTGTTCCAAGACAAGTCGATGATTCTTCCAGATAGAAGCACTTCCAAGTTCCTTGGATCATTTGAATACCCGGCCCTTAGCTGTACGTTCAGGCCTGGACGCAACACCACAGACCCGAAGGGCTGTTCGTAATTTGTGCCCTCAGTTAGTGCATCCGTAGCAAGAGAAGAGCGGTCCTTGCCCAAGTTCTTTTCGATTCTTTTATCGAAGTAATCCAAGTCAGCGATAGCGCCACGCTTGCTGCCATCAAGAATGCCAGACACGTTTTGTAGTGTGATTACCGCCATATCTGCTGGCGACTCTTTAGTGGTTACGAACGTGAATTCTTTGACACCGCCGTATGAATAGAAGTCATCCAAGCTCAAGAGTCCATTCTCTGTCTCATCCTCTTCTACGAAGAACAGCTTGAATGTGGGGAATGCTCTAGCCATTGTGAGCTTTCTGGAGAAGATATCCTTGGTGGAATCTCTGGAGAGCGAGATCAAAGATTCCTTGCTCCAGCTATGTCCAACAGTTTCCAAGCCAGCCGTTGTCGTTTCGATTACAGGCTTACCATCTGGGCCCTTAGGAGCAAGCGAGTCTAAATATCCTTGCCGCGAACCAAACAGCTTATCGACTGCTTTAGTCTTTTCCTCTAGCTTCTCGATGTCTTCTTCTGTGATGGGGCTCGGGTTATCTGTAAAGCTTTCACCCGCGCTAGAGAACACATTCGTCCTAATCAACTGGGGCAAGGTGATTTTTGCGTTAAATAGCTCAGGATCACTTGATTCAATCTGTTCTTGGAATACTTTAGTTTCTGGAGTCATTTCGTTGTAGAAAGGGATTGCCGTCGCCCCCTTGTTCTTATCCGAATTGAACTTACCGTCAGTTCCTTCAGCACTAAAGTATACGGTGCGCTCTACTTCAGCCATAGCTGCACTGTTGTACTTGATGTACGGGTGATCCATTTTTAGGTTTTCACCCTCTTGCAGCTTACGCATTGACTCGTAAGCTTCGCTTACTTCAAAAGCCATCGCATCTGCGATCCTTTCGTAATGCTCTTTAGCAAGAGCGTCTCCATCGTCATAAACGTTCCAGTAGTAGAAGTCTGGAGCGGTATCCTTGCTGTCCCCATAGAAGGGGTGCGCAGGCAAAAGCATGTCCGGATAAGCTTCTGTTCCTTGCAAGCTTTGGTTGTTAGCAAGAATCCCCGAATAGTTCTCTAGGCCGATAAGCTTAAGGACTTCGTAGTCGTTAATGATCACATCAGCAAGGGACGCATATTCTCTTCTAAGGGCCTCAATCTTCTCTTCTTCTGCAGTCCGAGTAATATCGAACTCCATAGAAGAACCCCACCTAGAGATACCTTTTACATTTGGGAACAAGTCATCCATGGCGTCCTTGAGAGACTTGCCTGAAAGAAGACCAAAGACGTTCAGTGCCAAATCTACACTTGAGAGATTCAAACCGCTTTTAGCGTTCCTGTCGTTAAGGATCTGCTCGATTTCATCAGTAGATTCATTCAGCTTGTAGTCTTCCGGCTGAGCTGGATAGAAGTTCAAGCTTGGAACCATCTTCAGAATAGCAGGAACTCCTAACAACTCGAGGTCAGAAGCTTGGAAAGGTGCGAAGGGAGACCAGTACCCAGTTGACGACATCACCTTTTGGAAGCTTTCCATGTTCGAGTCAATCGGAGAGTAACCTGTCTTCTTATCTGCCAAGAGAGCGTCGACAACTCCAATGTTCATATCTGCAACATAGGATTTGCCTAAGTCAATCAAGCCAGTGCTACTCCAAAGCATCTTCCGGAAATACAAAGATGTGACTGCGTGGTACATCTCTTCATGGGCCGTTAGGTAGAAATCATCCAGAAGAACCGTACCATTAAGTCCCTGCTGAGGAACAAGTTCTTTGTTATCAATACTGTCAGATACAGATCGATAACTGGCCCCCAGCAAAGTTCCTAACAGAAGGTCTGCCATTCCTTCAAAAGGTACAGTGGTGATGGCTCCCACGCGGTCCCAGGCACGCTCCATGTCGTAACTCATGTCTGTTACGATGCCAGCTGCATCTCTTGTTAGCTCGTCCACGACTTCTTGATCCCTTTCTGGCAAGGGCAAAAAGCTTGGCCAATTCTTGTTTGTGGTAAGCGTCTCAATGGCATCTCCTCTTAGAAGAGGATTCTTAGCAAGATAAGGGACATGCTCCATGCTCATCGAAGCTCCTACTACTCTAGCGGCCAAAGAAGTTTGGAAGCTAAGGAATGCATTCCACATCGAAGGAACAACTGGCTGACGATAAAGCTTCTCTCTAGCTTCGCTAATAGTCAAACCGCCATCTTTAAAGTTTCCATCTACACGAGAAGGATCTTCAGATAAGGTAAGAGAAGCTTTTCTGTTCAACTCGTTCAACAGGGCGTAGTAGTCAAAAGCCCTCTTATAGCCTTCTGCCAATCCCGCAGTCCCGTAGGTATCGATAATTCTTTGAATACCAAACTTAGCAGGTGAAACATTTGGCCTTTGACCAGTAGAATAGTCTGAGGTCCAGTCCTCATACGGATCAGGCGCAGCTTCTTTAAGAACTTCAATACCTAGCTGTTCTGCGTTTACAAAGTAATACACATTCCCATCAGGGTCTGCAGTAGCCGAGAAGAGACGGTTCTCTGGTTCATTGGCTACGATCCAAGCGATGGCGGCGGCTAGCTTACTATCCTCAGTATTTACCGGCAACTTAAGAGAAAGCGCGTCTCCGCCAGCAAGAGCAGGTGGCAAAGGCACAGCTTCGAACGTACCGTAATCTGGAGAGGTAACATCAAATACGCTAGCATTGGCTGCTTGGGCTAAAGCCAAAGCCAACACATCCTTCTGTGCAAAAGTGGTATCAATGATTCTCTTAAGGACTTGCTCTCTGGCAGTCTGCACATCTTCGAATTGAGAAGACATATTTGTTAGCTTTTCAGCATCAAAGTCACTTGTCTCTGTCAGCTCTAGGGACATATACGAAAGCCCGGGGTTGCCTTCTACGTTAGCAATCTCTGTTCTATCGATCACAGTCCTTTTCTTGATCTCAAGGAACTCTGGAGCGTCTTGCTCTGTGTCTGTATCAACGGCGTCATCAGAGGTTCTATAAGTGCCCATAAAGCGAGTAAGGAAGGTGTCACAAAGACTTGCCCAGCTGTTCGGGACTTCTCTAAACACGCGAGCGTTCCTCTGCAAGCGAGCCCTCATACCTTCAAGGGCCACTCCTCCTGAAGACAAACCATCCATAGTAGATTCTTTGTCGATCATAGCAAACTCAAAAGAGTAACTAGGTTCGTTGCTACCAAGGAACTGCAGAGTCGGAAACTCATGCCCTAGCAAAGGAATCTGTGAGATGACGGCGTTGTATGAAGCCGAGGCGCCAGTGAAGATCGTGTCCATAAAAGAGAAAGACTCAGCAGAACCTTCCTCCGGCACAGTAGGAGCATGCGAACGCAACGAGATGATCACCGTTTTGTAGTACAAGTTCATCGTGGCATCAGAACCACCGTAAGCGTACCAGCCGTCGTTGATTAGAGAAGCCAATTCATCAGAAAGACCTTCAAGTCTTTCTGCATCAAGCTTCTGGGCGTTCACGTCTTGCTGAACGGTATTGTTGATCGCTTGAGTGAGATCCTCTTTGAGGTAGTTCCCTTGATAGTCGGCTGGGAACTCGGTCCAAGATTTGTTCTTTGCATTTGCATATACTGTCTTTAAGTCTACAAGAACATACGATGGCGTTCCTTGATCCTTAGGAACACAGAGATTGCCGTTAGAAGTAAACGGGGTTGGCGGCGCAAGTGATGTTACCTTAAATGGTTCCCTGTACTCGATATGCAGATGCACTGGGAAGCTTTCAAAACTCCAAGGCTCCAGTCTATCGGTTTCGGGGTTTACGCTCTTTGCGCTTGTTAGCTTCTTCCTTTCCACTTCAAGAGAACCGCTTGTAATCTGGGTCTCTTTGGTGAGGTATTTAACGAATGTCCCGATCTCTCCGTTTTGTCCTGTGGCGTAAGTGCCTGTAGAGCCCATAATAGCGAACGGAGTAGATGGGTCGGCGCGACCATTCTCTACTGCAGGATCCAAGAATGAATCCAAATGCATGTAGACACTTTTGGAACCATCATCGTGAGTGATGCTTACTGTGTTGCCTTGTGAGGCGCCATTGCACCAAAACATACCGACTGCATTAGTGCCCGCTCTAACGACTAAGAAGTCGCCAACTCGCATACATCCAGTCAAGAAACTGTTAAGGGTGCCTACATCGGTAGCGTTCTTAACAGTATCAAGCGCAGAGCCATACTTACTGAACCTGGCAGCGTGGCTAGGGTCCTGCATCAACAAAACTAACATGTTCCTATGGGCAGTAGAAAGCTTAGCTGTGTTTCCATCAACGCCAGTGAAGTAGATAGTCTTCTTGCTCGAAAGATCCACAAAGCGAGTGACGTTTGAGAATACCCCTGGTTTAATCGGATAAACATAAGTAGGCTCAGTGCCCCTAATAGGGGAAACGTCCCAGCCTTCATGTAACCGAGTATCTCCTTTCTTTAGACCCGAGGAACCCGCTACAGCAAAGTTTCTCTCTGCAATCCCCTGTCCGCTACGAGCGTCTAGTTCTGCGAATGTCAGTCGCTTGGTTGCCGTACCAATAGGAGACCCAAGCCCTGCAGGTAGAGCAGGAGCCAAGCTGACTAGATGAGCTACAGACCCACCACTGCTCTTAGTTAGCATATAGGTGTTTTGGGTATTCGGATCTTGTACGAATCCTTTACCCAGCTTAGCGCTTTCTTGATATGCAACCGTATTGGCTTGATTGTACGCCGCCGCGGTTCTAATACGCGCCATATCCGATACAGCTTTGCCCCACTCAGGAGGCATCATGATTTCTTTGTAGATGTTGTATGCAAAGTGAATCCGGCCGTTCCTCTCGAGCATGCGTTCGCGTACGCTAGCCATTACACCACGCCATCTAGCTTGGGCTGTCCTTCTCTCTTCTTCGGAAGCTACAGCCATGACTGGGCCCGTATGAAGCGCCCAGGTCTCTTTCTTGTTCTCTTCACTCGGATCCCAAACCCCAAAGAATCCTTCTACTGGTACACCTGCAGACTTAAACTCTTGCTCAAGATCAATGCCAAAGTTTAACCACAGAGAATCTCTCTGGAGGTAGTTATAGAAACGAGTATAGATCTTAGAGTTGTATGGAAGAACGATAGGATCCGCTTTCTTCATCATAGAGACCTTAGGCAGCAGGTCCCATTCAAACCCTTCGTGGAGGCGCTCCATCTCTAAGATGGACATTGGGGTTGGCGCTGGGCTTACGTCGTCTCCAGTCAAGGAGAACGAGGCAGAAGCCCTGTTGTTTGCGCGATGAGTAATAGAAGGACGCGGCACCCTTTTCCCGTCTTCTAGGGGCAAGGACCAACCAATAGATTTCCTAATGATTTCACTTTGCTTGCTGTGACCATACTCCGGCTCATCACTATCTACTTCGTATTCAGTTAGATCGTTAGTCTCCCACTCGCTTCTAAACAGGAAGTTGGGCCCATAAGGTGCATAGTTAAACCAGCTCATACCAAGTTGGACAATCCAAGCATCGGTAGTCCCGCTCATAGTGGAGATATTGAAAGAGTCTACGGCAAACGCCATGCTCTTAACTCCGGGCTCTTCAGGGATGATAGATTCCCTCAAGAAACGGTTCTCTACAAACACAAAAGGGTTGTGCCTAATCTGTACTCTTAAGCGATGAAAGTCAATCAAGCTGTTGTTCAGGAATGGGATGACTACCGCTACACGAATTGCTCCATGTCCAGTTGGAACTTTAGTAGTAGCTGGAGACCTAATAGTCTTCCAGCTATAGCTCAAGTCTTCTTTCTGAACAGAGATAGACGTTGGAGGAATAACGAATGCGATGTCGTTAAGCACAAATACGTCTTTACGCTTGTGCAGCTCTTGCTCACTAACAGGGTTGATAACTTCTGCTACGTGACGGCTCAGATCGTCTTCTGGACGAGTGCGGTTCATTTAGTACTCTCCGTTTATTCTATCAAGATAATTTGGAGTGATGGGCCTCCTTGTATCATTGATGAGAACTGAACCTCTAGCGTTTCCTCTTGTCATCATGTTGATGTAGCTCCCCGCCTGTGTCATCCCCGCAAGCCCCTCGACTGCTCCACGGATACTCAGACCTGACTCTTCCACCATCTGAGTCACACCAGGGCCGTGTGGGCGGTTCAGAAGGTCATATGGCGAGGGCCCGTTCACGGCTGCAGCACGAGCCTCTGATGCTGTCAGAGCGTCTCCTGGAGCATTCTGGAGAGCTGCAGATGGCATCTCACCGTCGACCATAAGCGGTGCGCTGCTGGCGTTGGGACGCATACCACTCATAACCATTGCCCCTAGAGCAAGGCCTCCCACTACCATCCCAGCAGTACGAGTATTCACCGTATCGAACATACCTTGCAGCCTAGCTCTTCCATCATTAGCGGCCGCCAAATTACGTACAGTTCTATCTTGTGGCCCCATCTCTTGTGCCATAGCAGACTGCACAGTAGGAGTACCATTTTGGATGGCGTAAGCAAGCTCACGCGCTACACCATGCTCGTCTCTCATTAGGTTATGGGCCGCAATATTAGGCGTTGCCATTAAGTCAATCTTGTTGGCTTTAGCATTGATTACAGCTTTCTCTAGAAACTCAAGAGCTGCATTTAGACCATACACTTTAACCTTCTGTGAGCTGTACCGAGGATCGTCTACTTCAAGTTCGAATCCTTCATATAGCTCTTTCAGGGCTTCAGAACTTTCTGGGAAGATTTCTGTTCTGAAGAAGTTCGCTACAGATTCAATGTTGCCACGCTTGAAAGCTTCATCAACAGAGGTGGCCATACGTTCCGCCCAAGGTTTGAAGTCTTTCAACTTCTTACCCTTAATGGTCGTATGTTCTTCGAGGCCCTTGAGGAGGGTAAGTACTTCACCTGCCAACTGCTTATCTGAGCCTTCCATAGCAATAGTTGCATTTCTCAACTTGTTAAGGGCCACGTCTACAGGACCAGTACCTGCTGAAGTGGTCTTTTCTTTCATCGCGTCTTTACCGATTGCTTCTTCTTCAGTATCAATTAAAGTAGAAGAACCAGCGTTAAGTCCTTCTTTAGCAAACTTGCTGTAAACTTCAGTATGAAGAGCTTCTGCAAGCACTGCTTTTCGATAATTAGGATCATCAAGCAACTTAGAGATCGACGCTTGAATGCTCCCGCTGAACCTCATGCTGGAGCCCCAGTCACCGTCGGCGTCTGCAATAGCTGATGCAGCCATACCAACGTCTGCTTTAGATTGGAAGCTGCCTGTAGTTGATTTGATTTTAACTTTGTCTTCAACCATGTACATAGAACCGCCACCTTCACTTGTGTGCCACTTCTGTACGTTTTGAGCCAGCTGTTCGAAGAACTCTCTGACTTGGTCTCTGTGTGTCGTCTCCAAGTCCAAGATGTCGCCAAAAGAATTAATTGTGGTCTTTGTTTTCTTCCCTTGAGAATCCACTACTTCATTCCACTGGACTACCTCTTTCTCACTCCCATCTTTCATCTTCTTGGTGACTTTGCTTGCCATACCTACTTTCAAACCAAGGTCTAACAAAGCAGCTCGGCTGCTTTTGTTGTTCTTGTCAAGGAGCTCTTGGAAGACTACATCATGCTTTCCTTTGAACATTTCACTAGGGTCTCTGTGCATTTCTGCAAAACGCAAGTTACCTTTACCAAGCATAGGTGCCCGTGAGACAAGCATAAGAGCGCCTTTCACGGTTGGTGTTTTGCCTGCTGCTACATCACGAGCGATCTGTTCTGCGTTCAAGAAGAAGTCACGTAGCGCTTGGCCGCCTTCACTCTTACCACTAGCGGTACCCATGAATTCCTTTAGGTTGTTCAGGAATGCAAAGTGATCCAAGTACAAACTATTTCTACCAGAGACAACTTGTGTTGCTTTGAAGTAATCGCCTTGCCTACTTGTCAGACCGGCTACGTTGCCATTGTACTCTGCACCAATGAACTGAAGAACGTTCATTGTGTTGCCTTTGATTTTGCCCCTAGTAAGCTGATGTAAGCTGTTGGTGAAGAGACCCATGATATTCTTCTTGTAGGTCTTCATGGCCTCTGCATATTGGTCTTTTGAGCTTCCTTCTTTTGAAGACAGTTTCTGCATATCTGCAAGAAAATCGCCCGTCTTCTCTTCGTAGTACGAACCAACTTTAATTGTGTTGTTGGTCTGCTTAATCTCTGTGCCCTTCATATTCTCAAGGGCATCTTTTCCTAAGATGTAAATTTGCCTGTCGTTGCCAAACGTTTCTTCGCCAGCCTGATTCAAGACGGCTTCTCTCATATTTTCATTTCCTTTGAAGTCAATGAAAAAGCCTTTGTCATGATTCCTCATGAAGGCTCTGAGTTCGTCGGCAGTCCCCACTTCCTCAAAGATTTGATCTAACGTATATCTCTTGACTCCTTCCATATCGCCCATAGGAAGAGAAATAGTAGAGAACGCGGCTTGCTGCAAAGGAAGAATGGCTCTCCGCCCTGCTGCCCCACCAACTTTACGAGACAAGATGTCGCGCATAAACTTTACTTGCTCATCATTAGAGAGACCAGAATCTCCTAACATAGACTTTAGGTATTGAACAGTTCTTGGCTCTACTGAGCCAACGCCAATACCGTAATCGCCATGACCGGTACCTGGGACCACTGTGTCCACTGTAAAGCCTAAGCCTGTTTCCGCCACAGCTCTCATTCTTACAAGCGCATCTGCAGCCTTCCCTTTTTTAACGGCATCGATTTGGTTCAGGATTTCCAAGTCGTTCTCAGCGTTACTCATTAGTTCAGATGCTGCGCTAAACTCTTTGGCCCATCCGCCGACCTGCTTACCACTGGAGTTTTTGAAGCCGCCACCCCAGCGAGTCATAGAAAGGGCTCGCCCAGCGAAGTCAGCATCAATCTCTCCTTTGGCAACTCCAAGAGCGATCTTTCGATAGAGATGTACTCCTACATCTCCTTTATTTTTAGCAACTTTCTGTACTTCGCTCAGGAGATCTCCATGGCCGATTTTAAGTGCTGCCGCCGCACTAGTGATAGCGGCTTGTCTTCTAGCAAGTCTCGACTTTTTCAACATGTCTCCTGAACCAAAGATGAAGTTCTGAAGCACGTGCTGGCTTTCTTTCAGTTTCGTAGGGTTAGCACTGTCTTGCACAGCCTGGCTAAGAAGATCACGCATGACGTTTCTGTTTTCACCAGCCACGTTGTACGTGGCTAGATCTCTAGCAGCAACTGCTACTGGCTGAGCTACCGCGGTGCCCTTAACACTAAAGCCGAAGACCTTCATTTTATCTGTTTCTCTTTGAGCCAATACCTCTACATGTAGTTGGGTTTTGTTGCCAGCTTCAGTGATTTCCTTAAGCTGCAAGAAAGCTCCTGTTTCACGAGCCATCAACTTTACACGACGGGGCCCTTGGGAAGAGGTGCCGAGATACCCGTTCTTGCCAGCTAGCTGTTCTCTACTGTACCAGACAGGACCATTCTGCTGCTTAAGCTTTTCTAGTAATTCACTAGACTGGAAGCCATTCGTGTCTGGATCAAACAAAGGAATCGTTCTTTCTACTTCGAACTTTCCTAGTCCTTTATCTCCAGCTGTGCCATATTGGCCGCGACCTTCATGTCTAGCGAAAACACCTTGGCCCTCTCCCATCGTCATATCAAGGGCAACAAGTACTCTCTTGTCTCCAGCAAATCCTTTGATGAATGGATTGCTATCATAATCAGCACCAAGACCAATCCCAGCAACTTTGGCAGTTTGATTCTTTTTACCAACAGTAGCAACAAACCTAGAGGTACGACCTTCGATCTGCTCAAGGCGTGAGAGAAGCGGAGCCTCTTGTCTGCTGACAGATCGTTTGCTATCTACTCTATACTTCAATCTGCCAAGCAACGAGCCCTTAGAGAATTGAAGCAAGCCAAACTTTCTTCCTTCGATCATTCCGCTTTCAAGACGAGAGTTGCCAACTCCAGGATCGAGTACAGAGTTTGGACCAAGCAAGTTCTTAAGCATATCATCACGCTGAGCTTGGGTTAAGTTTTCCAGATTCGTAAAAAGCACAGTGTTATGCTTTGCACCAGCTCGAGCAATTGTGTTCCTTGCGCGATTCGCATGGTATTCTGTTGCGCCGCGTGAATTTACTGATCTGGAAACAACTTCCATATTTGCTCGAAGAATGTTCATCACTCTTCCACTGGCGCTTTTCCATCTTCCTTTATTGGCAGAGAAAGTGCCGTTAGCATTAAAGCTTACTTCTTCTTGCACAAGATCAAGAGCGAAGTCTCCCATGTCTCTAAGGAAACCTTTGCCAGCTAAGTCTGGAGCGTGTGGCGTTAGCTTGCTATCAGTGAATGCTCTAGAGACGGCTCGAGCGTCCGCGACACTCCGTGGTCCCATATATGGAGTATTGTAACCAGGACCCAACCTCGTTAAGACAGGACGACTATCTCCTCTAGCAATTCGCTCAAGGTCAAATCCAAGCGGAATAGCAAGTCTAGCTCTTCTGCTACCGGCCTGTCCTGACATAAACCTCATGCTTAGACCTTTCTGCCCTGCACCGACATCGACTACGTCAAGCTGGAGGTTTGAAGTCACTCCGCTAGACATACCTTTGATTCGAGTAATCTTATTTCTGTAAAGTAGCTGTGCGTAGTCCCTAGCACCTTCATTGTTTAAATTAACTCCAGCTTTTGTTAGCGAGTCTAAGAAGCTTCTTTCATCAAGGAACGCTGCATCATCAAGGGCAATTGAGTTTACTTTTAGTTTACTGCCAAACCCAGTTCCTCTTGTTTTGGAACTTACGATCTTGCTTTTGTATGTTCGCAACTCAGAATACGCGTCAGCCACTTTGGCCCTTAGGCGAGGATTGCCAGAATTGATGGTATCGATCGTGTCTTTTAAAGGCTTTAGCAGTTCATCGTTGACATCTTTGTCATCAAGTTCAGCCACTGACAATAGTCTTTCTTTCAAGTCTGCTACCTGACCACGATCGATCCCCAGATCATCTGCGTCAAGAGATGTTAGGATGGCTTGGATAGCGGCTCTTCTTTCTTGGCCGTTGGATACGATACGTTTATAGGCCTCGCCTTCCATAACAGACTTAACCATCTTCTCTTTGAGGTCTCCAGGAACAAGCTCTTTTCCAATGTTGGTACCGAATGGTTTTAGTTCATTAACCATACCAAGATTGATTTTAGGATTTAGGTTTCCTAGCTTCCGCTTGTCATAGGCATAACCTACCGCGCCAACGATAGGCAGCACAGACCAAGCAGCTCCTAGTACTTCTTCGGCATCGTCCTTTCTCTTATTGATACGGCTGAACGGATCGAATCCCATCAGAAACCCCACTGTTTAAGTTTGTCTTGGATAGCGCTTTCTCTATTGTCATTATAACTCAAGGAAACTTTACTTGTTCCGATGATGTTAGCCACGTGGAACCTACTTTCTCTACCTGCAAACCTGCCTAGTTGGTTTCTTAACTCGTTAACCATGACTGCGTTAGGACTATCTACAACATAATCCGCTCCATCTAGGAACTCTTGGTTCATAGATTTCTTCAACTGCTTTTCCCACATCCCGTAGTCTTGCAAGTCGGTAGCGTGGTTTTTAGCATATCTTACTTTGATGTCTTCCATGTCGACTTCTGCATTCCAACCAATCCAGTCGCTGGGTGGAAGCTCACCCATTTGATTCACAACAGCATGATACTGTTGCTGCAAACGTTCATCTGAAATCTTGTTATCAGATGGGTAGTTCACTGATTGGTCGCCGCTGTCCATACGAGACCACATGGCTTTGTAGAGATGAACTTGATCTTTAGGCACCATTTCCAAGATGCGCTGACGTTCCATGCCCTTAGCGTTAGAGAAGGCATTAAAGAATGCCCTGTCTTGCTCTGGAAGCGCCCAGTAAATACCTAATGGTGAGCCCTGTGGGTTTACACCTGTGCGTGTTTGTGAAGCCGCCCAGCTATACTGATCCGCTGCTCTTGTGTCTCCAAGGGCCTTTGCTTCTTCAGAGAGCTTCATCCATTTGATAAATTCTAGCTTGTCCCACTCTTGCAAAGCGGCATCTGCTTCTTTACGCCACTGAGGCTTACCATCATATCCCATCAAGTTGAGAGCAGAATAAGTTGCTGGCCTGAACCAGTCTCTAAGTGGCTTATCCCAGAACGCCATGTTGGTACCGTACATTCTTTGATGTTCGTATTCTTCAATTGGTGTTCTTAGATGACCAGTGAGCTTCTGCATAGGACGAAAGCCCATAGGGAAAAGATATTCTGCCGGCGCGGCCACTTCTCTAGCTGCTCCCAACAATCCTAAATATGCTTGGGATGTCACATCAGAGACAAAGCTATTGTAAGCGTGCTTGTCTCTTCTGTTGAAATCAATTCTATTAATTACTGCAGCGGCTTGTACAGAGACGTCATCAATTAGCTTTTGCTGCTCTTCGCTGTACTCCCCTTGATATCTCTTCTCGAAGATTTGTCTTTGTAGTTTATTGAACTCATAGGAAGTTGGCGCCACATCTCCCAAGATTGCATAACGAGCAATCAAGGGGTAAGCACTAGGATCTACTCCTTCAAGTTCTGGATGCAGAGCAGAGTAACCAGCTCCAGGCAAACGAGCCTCGCCCCATTGGATCTTAGTATATGGGTCACCAAAGTGGAATTTGTCCGGTAGCCAGTAGGGCATGTCGTTACGGATAGCGTTCTGTTTAGTTAGTCCACTCCTTGCCGGTGGAAGCAAACGACGAAACAACTCGTTAGTGAAGCCCAAGCCACCCATGCTAGCATCCCAGAAAGCACGAGTACTCGAATCGATTTCGTTCGCGGTAGCAATGACTTGGTGCGGGTTCTCAAACTGGGCACTCCCAGTAATGAGTTGCTGTACGATGTTCTTGCCCCAACCAGTCATACCCTCTAGTTCTCTAAACTGGTAAATGCTTTGTTTAATCAGCTCAGTGGCCTGTAAGGGAGAAACAGGTACTCCCGGTTTCGGTGCTCCCAGGGCGTACGCTGGCTCGATCTTACTTCCCTTGAAAAGACTCGCGTACGTTAGTTCCCCGTTTTCATCTTGCTGGATCCATTCTCCAGCATGCATGATCTTTGCTGGCTTAATCAAAGAGCCAACAGTAGCGGCTAACAAGTGACCGATGATTGGGACATCTTGGAAAGCCGCTCCAGACATCTGGTAAGGACGTCTGTAGTAGTTCATAGTTTCTAGTTCATATGTAAAGTTCTTTTTGATGAACTTCTGAATAGGAGAGATGTCGTCTTCGTTTTCTCCCCAGACTGCCCTCTCTCTTGTCCTTGCCTTCATTAAGGCTACTTGGTGTGGCCTGAAGTATGAAGTGTTGCCGCCCTCGTATGGGGTGCCTCCAGCCTCCCAGAATCGTCCCTCTTTGACTTCGACCATCTGCTCGCCCGAGTAGATAGCTTGTAATTCGTCTGAGCTCTCAAGCGATCCTAGAAGGTTTCCTGACACTAGAGAGTGCACTGCCATACCAGCAGTAGCCAATGTTAAGAGCCGTCCAGTACTTCCTACCGGCCCTCTAAAACCAAGGGCCTTAACCGCTTTACGCATATCAATATCATAAGCAGCATCTGCTCCAAACACACTATAGAAAGTTTGCGCTGCAAACCCTTCGATGTTCATTAGAACAGATCTCGAGAAACCACCTTTGTTGTATTTAGCCGAAATACCTTCCAGCTTTTTCAAGAGTTGGAAGTTAACTCCGTCTGGGCTCTTCATCGAGGACTGCATCATTTCTTTGTGCTGACGCTCGGCCCGTAGGAACAATTGGTTCGCTACTTCGTCGGCTTGTCCTGCTTCTGCATCCTGGAATGCTTTGAATAGAGAGTGTCTTTCTTTTCCAGTCATGAACGGATGCGTCGTTTGATGCTTTACCGTCATGTGCTCAGAGATCTTTTCCCAATAAAGATCTGTGGCTGACAGAGCTTCTCTAGCTACTCCATATGCTGGATGGATCCCTTTGGAGCCCACTCCCGTTACGTTTCCATATCTGTGCTGAATTACTTCAGCTAAGGTTTTACCATTGATTGGGTTTCTAATAGTCCCCGCCATCAATGCAAGGACACCAAATCCAGCGGTAGCTTCAATGCCCGTAAAGCCAGGGAGAAGGCCTTCTACTGTTCTTCTATAGTGGTTAAAAGGATTGATTGGCGCCGCTCTCATTACATCTAGAGAAGCGTACGTGCTTGCAATTCCTGGCATGATACCTTGATCAAATCCAGGAAGAATCATTTGTCCAAAGAACGAAGCTACACCGCCGGCCATTGCTAGTCGGTTGTGTCCCATCCTATGAAGAGCATAGGCAGCTCCACCTGAGAAGGCGGCCGACGCAAATACTTCTCCAGGGGCGCTACCTCTACGAATCCAATCTAATTGCTCAGCCCCAAGAAGCAAAGCTCCAGCAGCAGCAGCTCTACCTGAATACCTAGCGATAAGAGCACTGGCAGTACCACCTTGTACTTTCGGATTAACTCCAAGTACGTTACGTAAGAAATCTTTACCGGTATCACCAGCCACAGTATCAATGAACGTTTCTGTCAGCTCATTAAATCGGTTGGCACCAAAAGCATAGAATCCTCTAAAGAAGCTTGTTCTTCTTTTAAGGTCTGCTAAAGAGTCTAGTGGGCCGATAGGAGCAGGGATAGGCATGAGCCGCGCGGCATCACCACCTTCTGTACGTAGAATCGTATTGAGAGAATCGCCTGTCTTCTCTCCGACTCCAACGGCACGCATAATTCCTTCGGTAGCCTTATTGATCTCTCCTGAACGATAGCTACTAGAATTTACATCGATTTCTTGGGAATACGCTCCAACCATGATGCTGTCAGAAAGAAGCGCTCTTGTCCCCTTTTCGTCTTGGAAGAAGAGCTTTCCAACTCCTAGCTTTCCATCTTCGAAGATAAGACTCGTTCTGTCTTTCTCAGACATAGCAGACAATCTAGAAGGGTCATATCCAAGAGCCGAGAGCTCTTTACGAGTTTTGCCCGTAATAGATGAAATGTACTCTGCTGTGTCATCTGATTTGATGGCGTCGTGCTTCCACTCATAGGAAGATTGGCCCGGAATCAAATCTCCAGTCGTAGGATCGTACCCTCTTGTCTTGTACTCCAACGAAGAGGTGAACGACATAAATTCCGGTACACGGAATGTGTTCAGAAGCTGGAAAGGAGTAAACGAACCTACCCTTCTAGCCTTCTTAGAGAGATAGTCCATAGAAGGACGCATATCGTTATTGTTGTATTTGTAAGCAGCAGCACCAAGCCCACCTACCATTCCAACGGCCAAAGCAAATCTACCCATTGCCCAATAATTAGCATCATGGTTTGCAGGTAGGTTATTGCTCCAGATATCCGCGCCTCTATGGGACTCAAACGCCATTACCTACCTCCGAATTGCTTTGCTAACCTCACTCGCTTAGCCAAGTCTGCTGGTGTCTGCTCAGTAAAGTGTTTACCATCTGCGCTGCCCATTGCTTGGTTTAGCTGGCTGTTCTCTTTCTCGAAGTTAACAGCGCCTTTCTTCTTAGTAGACTTCTTTGCCATCTCTTCTGGAGACATCACGTTATCTAGACTCAATGGAGTGTAGCCAACACCTTCTTGCAAGACAGCTTCTGCTACTACGAACTCTTTGAATACTCTTACTTTTGTCCAAGTTTCAATTACTTGTGGAGTATAGCTTGGAAAGGCTCTTAAAATCACTCGTTTCATAAATTCAACTAGAGTGTTTCTTGGATAGACGTTTCTGTAGTCTTCCAAGTCCTGCTTCTCTTGTGCGGCTCCAGAATCTCCTGAGAGCTCTAGGATCAGTCTACCAATGGAAAAGAACAGGCCCATAGGAAGAGAACCGTCTAAGAGGATTGGATTTCCTACAAAGCAACGGTCAAACACCATCGAGTACAATTGGTATTCGTTTACTTGTCCGTTTTGCCTGATGGCGCTAAAGACCTTGTATTCTTTGAGAGACAATAGCCTCCAACAAAACGAGCCTCCTTGGGGGAGGCTCGTTACGTAGAGACCATCACTCTCGACAAACTTCTCGATGTCGAGCATGAGGTGCCTCCGATTACAGCGATACAGTCAACTGCATAGCTTGCTGAGTACTCAGGAAGTACGAGTGTAGCATGATCAACTCAAACAATGTGTCAATCAAACCAGCAGGTGCAGAGTACACGAATTCGTCCTTACGAATGTCCGGCCACAGCACGCAAGCCTTCACAACCTTCTCCTTTAGCTCACGCTGAGGATCGGTACCCTGGATAGTCTCCACTTTTGTATCGATAATCTCGCGGATCTTATTCCACTGGGAACGCTTCAGGAAGGTATACAGGAAGATGTCCTTTTCAGAGAAGGCGGTAGCGTAAACACCACCACTCGACTTCTTATAGGACTCAATCTGAGCCATCGTAGGGGCCCCTGGGATACGAGAAAGAAGCTCTTCGATCTGGCTCTTGAAACTTGTCTCTTCTGCGACTGGCTCTGGCGCGGCAGTAGTGGGCGGCGCAGCGTTCTTACGAACACTGGCAAGAGTTGCGTCTAGTTCATCATCAAGGTTAGGGAGCTGCATAGGGGCCTCACTTGCGGAGTTAGTCTTTACAGGACGAGCATTCGTTTTAATCTGACGGGGAACAGGCTTATTGGCGACTGGCGTCTCAGGCGCCTTAGGACTGTTCACAGTAACATTCTTGAGTGTGGGGTCTTTCTTAGCCAATTGAGTGGCTTCATTTTGATTGTAGGTTTCCTCGATCTCTTCATTCAGACCACGGAACCCATTTTCATCAGCAACGATATGATTTACATCTACGGAGACACTCTTTAGTGCCTCGATCTGACGCTTAGTTAGTGCCATATTTCACCTTAAGGGGACGATGTTGCGCCCAATGAAGTTGTGAGCCTTAACTATTACTTCTGCATCATAGTTAATGCTAGTACCTTCACCAGTAAAAGTCACTCCAGTAATCAGCCAGCCAGCCCCTCTTGTGCCTACAAGGGCACCATCCCGCTGCTCTCCCATCAGGACTTTGATCTCGAACCCTACGCCTCTGTCATGTGGTAGTTCGATAGAACGATCAAAAGATGTGATACTCCCTAGTCCTTCCTCTGCGGCGGCAAAACTTGTTGTGCTAGTTCCATTAATGACATTCATCAAATAATTGAATTCAACAAGGTTTGTTAAGATCGTACCTTCGACAAGTACGTTGCCTCGCGCGACACCATCAAAATGCCTGGACGAGTAACCGTAGATAGGCCGCTTCCCTTCTCTAACGGCCATAGTCATACCAGCAATCTCCAGAGCAGGACGCCCTTGGAAATAGAGCACCGTGTTTGCTGCACAGAAATACTCCCAAGGATAAATTGAGTTACCCTCTAGGAATCTACCAGACTGGGGAATGCTACTCATCGGTATCTCCTCCTTCGACAGTCGGAACTCTACGAGCGGGTGCGGTCCCCACTTCTGTATAGGTGGTTGTAGTTCTAGGTAACTCCCTAGTCAAGGGCATAACGTTCCTAGCCAACCACGACATATTGATTTCAGTAACGATGTCATGAATAGAAGTCACCTGTCCATAATCTACAAATTCAACTCCTTCGATTAGAGCATCTGTTACTACTGCTTTTAGTTCGCCTGTTTCTCTTGCGGCTATTGTTCCTTCCGCTCTGTCGTACGTTACTTCTAGGTCCTGCTTTCCATCTGCTTCACTAGCAAAGATAAGCAGGATGTCCAAAGGAGGAATCAATGTAGGTAACATATTCTTGTACTTGTAATAGACAGCGTCATCTCCCAAATAGCTACCAGTTCCAGTGTGTTCCCTGTCTGCTGACCAGCCCTTGGGAGTTAGTGTGTGGCCGACATCTTCCATAGCTTTAAAGAATGGCCTAAAAGGGTTATCTTCGATTACCGTTAAGATTAGAGAACCCGCGACAGTTCTTACTCCACGAGAAAATCCCTTCACTCCTCTATACCCAAGGGCCCTTGCTTGACCCTTCTGTTCATGCACAGAAAAAGAAATAGTGTTCATACTCTCTAGTGGAGTGAAGTATTGGTATTGCCCGTGAGGACAAATGTAAACTTTGCAGTCTGCGCCAGAAAATGAGTATCGCGGTCTAATGTATGATCGCGGTGATTCAGACATTCTTAACTCCTAAAAGTAATGGAGGGCAGTTGCCTGCCCTCCATACTAGGTCCTATCTATTTGATTAGCTAGGTCCAACCGCGTTCGGTACGAAGTTGCCATACGTACCACCGGCCAACGGCGTCCAAGAACCCATCTTCTGCCAAGGCAGAATGGTCCTGCAGACGTAGGTCATCTGGTTCTCGATCACGATGTCGTCGATAGAGAAGCCCGAGCCCTCGTTCAGAATCTCGATACCGTAGATACGCATAGTAGCAGCGTTGCCATACTCGTTAGCGGCCACGATAACAACATCGAACGGAGGTAGCTGATCAACGTAGACCGGGTTGCTAGCAGTAAAGTTACTGCCGAGGTCGTTAGTGTCAAATACCGTTGCAGGCTGGTTGATGTCCTCAACAGCGTTACGACTAGAGTTATAGTCTACGGTGTTTAGGCTCAGCGGATCAGCGAAGAGCTCGTCGTTATCTAGGATTACCTGAGCGGTGCTGAAAGCACTCTCCTTGTACAGCATGTGCTCGTCCATCATCAGAGTGATGATGGTACCAGCGATACCACGCTTGCCCCTAGAGAAGGACAGAGGGTCAACGCGACCCATTACGTAAGTCGGCGCCTTCTCACGCTGGATGGCATACGAAATGCCCTGCAGGGTGCCAAGGGGCTGACCGTTTACAACGGCTTTAATGTCACAGCCGCTGAAGGACGAATAAGTCCTAGAAAGATCTAGAGCTGAAGTATTGGCTGCCATTGTTTACTCCTTAGTCTGGGGAAATGGTCATAGTGACAACGATGGTCTCAATGCTGTACGGAGGCTTGATAGT
>Ga0255123_1000014_pt1 | contig 59709 bp, 51 predicted proteins | sample Law_Cont_RepA_8d_FD_188585 | JGI IMG/M metagenome (GOLD analysis project Ga0255123, IMG submission 188585) | Freshwater microbial communities from St. Lawrence River, New York, United States - Law_Cont_RepA_8d | ecosystem: Environmental > Aquatic > Freshwater > River | place: USA: New York...
AATTCCTTCGAGTTTACGCTGCCAACCCTGACTTTGGTGAACGAAATCATTCCCATGGAAGCGGCCATCATTAAAGTCCAAGCGGTTACCGTGAAAGGCGATACCACCGAAATGAATGCTGGCAGCTTCAAAGTCAATCCAGATGCAACGGCCGAGGATTTGGTGAGCAAAATGCCGGGTGTAACGTCATCGAACGGACAAGTACAAGCACAGGGAGAGCAAGTGAAGAAGGTGCTGGTAGACGGCAAACCCTTCTTCGGAGAGGATCCCAATGCGGCGCTCAAAAATTTACCCGCGGAGGTGGTGGGAAAAATCCAGATTTATGATGCCAAATCAGAACAAAGTTTGTTTTCAGGTATCGATGATGGAAACACCACCAAAACCATGAACATTGTAACAAAATCGCAGTTTCGCAACGGACTTTTTGGTCGGGGATTTGGTGGTTACGGCCAAGCCATTGATGGCTCGGGTGATTTAAACAAATACAAAGCGGGTATAACCATCAATTCATTCAAAGGGAATCGTCGCCTTACTTTTCTGAGCCAGCTAAACAACATCAATGAACAGAACTTCTCTTTCGAGGATTTGGTGGGTAGCATGGGCGGCGGCGGAAGCAGAGGCGGCATGGGTGGTAGCGGACGCGGCATGGGTATGATGGGTATGGGCGGCGCCGGAAACTTTTTTACCGGCACACAGAACGGCATAACAACCACAAGGGCTATCGGCTTAAATTACAGCAACCAATGGGGCAAAAAGATCGAATTTAGCGGTAGTTATTTCTTCAACAGCACCGACAACGAAAATCGCACAGAAACGAATCGTTTTTACGTGGGTGGCGATCCAAAAACGGGCGGTTTTAACTACATCGAATCAAATCCAAATACGACAGACAATGGCAGTCACCGCATCAATGGCCGGTTGAATTTGAAATTGGATTCTGTCAATACGTTGTTGATTGAACCCCGTGTATCGCTTCAGCAAAACAATAGCAATAGTCCGATTAATGCTTTAACCATCAACAGCCTTCTCGATCCCGTTTCCAGTCTACTCAACAACACACAAACCAATACCAACGGATATCGTGCATCGAGTAGCTTTTTGTTTCGACATGCTTTTGAGAAAAAAGGCAGAACCTTCTCTATGGAGCTTAATCCGGGTGTGAACGGACAGTCGGGCCTAACCAATTTGAATTTTAAGAACATGGTGGTACTGGATACCAACGGATTAACTGTCACCAATACCCGGGACCAGCGCACCGATTTATTGAAACAAACCCGCACCTTCAGCGGAAATATCACCTTCACAGAGGCACTGGATACCAACCACTTTTTAGCGGCAACCGTTTCAACCAACATCAACCAAAACAACAACGACCGGCTGGCGTATTTGAAAGATGCGGCTAACTTGGGGTATACGTTATTGGACACCTTTTTCTCCAGTCAGTTTATCAATGGATATTCGCAACAAAAAGGCGGCGTGAGCTACCGCTATCAAACCTATAAATGGAACGTGACCACAGGGGTTGACGCACAGTTGGCCCAATTGGATGGATCGCAAAGTATGCCGCGCAACAGTGAGCTTGATCGAAGTTTCACATCGCTCCTACCCTATGTACAAGCCCGGTATAATTTGGGAATGAAGCGGAATTTGCGGTTGAATTACAACACCTCAAACAACGCACCGTCGGTTGATCAATTGCAGCCAGTGATCAACAACAACAATACCATGCAATTGAGTTCGGGCAATCCAAATTTGGTGCAAGATTACCAGCACAGCCTGTTTTTGAGATACTTTTCGGTGGTACCGACATCGGGTAAAAACGTCTTTTGGATGATCAACGCCCAACAAAGTAACAACTACATTAGCAGCAAGTCGGTGATTGGAGGTCGCGAAGCCGGATGGATTCGCTTAGATTCAGCCTTTTATGGCGGTGGATCGGGTGGATTGGATATGGCCAGTATGACCCAGAACGACAGTATCCGCTTAACGCCCGGTGCGCAAATGACGGTGCCCATTAACTTGAATGGGTATTATTCATTGCGGTTGTTTGGCTCATGGGGTAAAACCATCAAGAAATTGAACGTGAATACGAATGCAGGTATTTCAACCAACAATATTCCCAGCATGATTCAGATTGGCAATGGCAAACCCATGATTAACAATGCCAAGAATCCATCGGTGAATGTGGGCTTGGTTGTGGGTAGTAACATTTCAGAGCGATTGGATTTTAGTCTTACGGGCAACGGCAGTTACAGCAAAGTGATCAATACCCTACAAAAGGCGAACGACCAGACTTATTTGAGTTACTCCGGTAAATTGGTCATGAATTGGATGCCTGCAGCAAGCTGGGTGATCAATTCAGACGTAACCTACCAGGCGTTTGAGGGATTATCTGCCTCTTTTAACCAATCCTATTATTTGTGGAATGCCGGACTGGGCTACAAGTTTGGAAAGGGAAAAGCAGCGGAATTGCGACTCACAGCCTATGATATATTGAACCAAAACCGCAGCATTCAGCGAAATGTAATGCAGACTTACTACGAAGACGTGAAAACGACGGTATTGACGCGCTACATAATGATGACCTTTAGTTATAAATTGCGCAAATTCAGCGGCAAGGGCCCAGATGGCAAAGACATGAAAATGATGTTTCCGGGAGGTATGCCTCCTGCAGGTACGCCGGGCCATGGCATGCCGGGCATGGGCGGTCCAGGTAGATAAATCATTATCTTTGGCGTGATGAGTGCGGCAAACGCAACCCAAAATAATCGGGGCGCCGATAAAATTGATTTGCGACAACACAAGATTTCGTTGGACCTATTGCGGGCTTTGGCGATTTTATTGGTTTTGGGCCGACACAGTTTTTCTGATGGATTATGGCATTGGTTGGGCTGGAGCGGTGTGGATTTGTTTTTCGTGATTTCAGGGTTTCTGGTTTCAGGATTGCTATTCGGTGAACTACAAGCAACGGGTAATATTCGCTTGGGACGGTTCTTGGCAAGGCGCGCATTGAAAATCTACCCCAGTTTTTACTTGTTTTTATTGGTGAGTTTGTTGGCGGTTTGGTTGAGCGATCGAACTGTAACAGCTACGCAGATACTTAGCGAGGTCTTTTACCTTCAGAGTTACTTGGATGGAATTTGGATGCATACATGGTCGCTCAGCGTAGAGGAGCACTTTTACTTCGTCATGGCTCTTGCGATGGCGATTTGGGCACGGAGGGGCTACCCCATCAACGAGCGACGAACATGGCTTTGGCTTCTAGGAATACCTTTGGTCATGATTGTGTTGCGAATTGGTTATTGTTGGCCACATCATACATCGGAACGCTTTGATTTTACGGCCACCCATTTGCGCGCCGATGGCATATGGCTTGGGGTGATCTTGGGATATGCCTACCATTTTGGCGATTTACGTCGATGGATCAAGCATTTACGCTGGTTGTTTGTGTCGCTAAGTGTATTCGGCTTGGCTGTACTCATCCTGTTTCCCGCGGGGTCTTTTGCAATGAATACTTGGGGGATGTTGGTTGTCTGTATGGGTTTTGCAGGTGTACTCTGCTTGGGATTGGGTATGGAGGGCACACTCAATCAATGCCTCCATGCAGACACAGGGAAGTCCTTTACAAAAAGGGTGATTGTATCACTGCAGTTCATTGGTCGCCATTCCTATTCCATTTATCTATGGCATTTGTTTGCAGACAATTTGCTGGCGAAAATGGGTTTGTTTGGGGTGATGGGCTGGCAAGATGGACAATTCGCAGCGGGAATAAGCACGGTGGTTTTTTCCTTGGTATTGGGTACAGCCATGGGCCATTTGGTTGAAATACCCGTTCTACGGTGGAGAAACAAAAATTTCGCATAAAAAAAGCCCCAAATTTCTTTGAGGCTTTTTTGTGATCCCGCTGGGACTCGAACCCAGGACCCATACATTAAAAGTGTATTGCTCTACCAACTGAGCTACGGAATCATTTCCTTTTCTCTTTCGGTAAAAGGAGGTGCAAAAATACGCCTCTATGCGGAAAAATCAAATGTTTTCGGAAATTTCTTTTCTATAAGTATGGTGAATTTTGGTCTTCTTGGCTCCCAGACTTTCTAACATACTGATCATCTTTGGATTGAAATCGCCAATCCATGCCAATTCCATACTTTTAACAATTTTATCATCCTTGATTCCATCGTAGCATTTCATGATCAAGCCGGTTTCAATACCCAAATTGTGATAATCTGGCACAACCCCAAACACAATGCCCTTGGCTTTATTGATGCTGCTACGGTATAGCAAGAACTGCAATTGCTGCCATAGTCCCATTTTGCCTTTGAAACGCTTAAATACCTGATTGATTTCTAGGATCGCGATAAAAAAGCCAATCGGTCGATCGTTGTCATACGCGAATACCGCAAATTCCTTGGGCATTGCGGGTTTTATCTCCTTCAATCGCTTTTTCAATGCCTCAGGGGTTAATGGCTCAAAATCATCGTGAAATGCCCACGCTTCATTGTAAATCTGAACGAAATCAGCGGCGAATTGATTTAGCTTGCTGTAATCGACGTAAACGAAGCGATAATTTCCTTTCGACATTACCCTATCTGATATTTTGCTAAATCGCTCGTAATTGAACGTTGCATTGGTGATGTCGTAGGTACTCTGTTCAATTTCCAGGGCATACCCTCGCTCCTCAATCCATGGGCGATAATAAGCGGGGTTATAATTTTCTCTGTACGATACTGGATTCGTTGCCGAAATCAACAAACCCCAAAAACTATCTCGATCTCCAAAGTTAACAGGGGCATCAATGGTGATACACTGCTCATCTTCTAGCCAATGCTCTGCTAAATCCCAAATTTTCATCGCCAATTCGCGATTATTTATACATTCAAAGAATCCTATGCCACCGCGCTTCCCTGACTTGGGCTTCTGTGTATAAAATGCAGCAATCCGTGCAACAGGCTTGCGTTTGTCATCCATCACCACCCATCTGCGCGCTGCGCCCGTTAAAAAGGATTTGTTCTTGGCTGGATCAAACACGCCTTCCACATCATTCTCCAACGGATATATGAAATCTGGATCATTGGCGTAAACACCATCCATCACGCGATGAAACAGCGCTTTGTCTTCCGCAGTCTCCACCTCTATCAATGAATAAGTATTCCAGATTATGGTATTTTCGGTCATGGTTTTACAATTTTCCTTTCCAAAGATATGTTTTCATCCCCTTTTTGGTATGGCGTGTAGGTAAGTATGAACTGAAACATTTCGTCTGATGCCCGCATACTTGCACCTCCATAATCCCATCGCTCTGCTACCGTCTTTGGTGGTTGGTTAGGATTGTATGGATTGGCAGTGGTATTATCGAATTCGGCGATGGCCACAATCTCAGAACCTGCAGGGATTTTCACCATCGTTTTGAATGTATAGAAGTATTGCCAATTAAAATTCCATCGCTTAATACGAATCAAAGGAATGGTATCTCCATTGGGCTTGATTGCAAAGGCCCAAAACGACTTACCCAATTGGTGCAAATGCGGATTGATGGTCAGTACCGAAATATCCGCATCGATTGTGTATCGCGTGGTGTGTTTGGTTACTTTATTGGCCGGCACAACCAAGGGAGGCACAATCTTGCTCACCCCGTTGGTTCCAAGCATCAGCTCACCCGTGGCACGCTTGGGAGCAACATCGGTAAAAAACACATTGAGGACGGGCTTATCGGTGGTATTTGCATCGGCCGGACCGTAATGCACATCATTCATAACTGCCGCAAAATCGCGGGGCACCTCATATCCACCAATACCAGAGGGATATTCAACCCCTTCAACACCGGGTAAGTAATTGAATGCAGAATGCACGCGAACAGGCACAGAACCATCATCAGAAATGAGATTTAATCGCTCAAAAGACTTCAAATTCACGCCTTTGGTGGTCTCGATTTTTCCTACCGTTCCTTGTCCGCCAGACTTCGTACCTTCCGCGTAAAGCAACAAATGTCCGTTCGCATGATGAATCAAACCCATTGAAGCGGGAACCAGTTCTAGGGCCGAAACATAGCGTTTTCGATCCAACTTCACTTGGGCTTTGCTAATAAAGAAGCGATCTAGATCCCCTTCATGCAACGCAACCGTATCGAATGGAATGACCAAATCGGGCTTTCGGATGCTGCTGCGGTATAGTTCTGGGGCTTTGTATGTGTAATTGCTTCCGCCTTCTGGGGCACCTTGTTCAACCCAACGTTGAATCGTGGCGATTTGCAAATCAGTCAATACTTTTTCACCCACGAAATGCGAGTAATTGGGATCGGCTGGCCATGGCGGCATGTATCGGTTGAGTGTAACTTTTGCGATGGTTTTTGCACGCTTCCTAACCGCAGAAAACTGCTCCAATGAAAAGGGTGCAGCACCATTCAGGCGATGACATGGCAAACAATTTTTGGCCATAATTGGGGCAATATGCTGGGCAAATGTGGGATTAGAAGGCACTTCTACTGCGCCTTTCTTTTCACCGCAACCAATGATTGAAGTAACAATTGTTAAAATAATGATATGAATAGGATTAAACTTCATATTATTCTGTTTGTTTAAGTGTTAAATCGCCCACAAAACACCCAACCGCTTGATTGCTTTCAACCGCTACACGTCCGGTTGTCACCAATTGTTTCAAGGCATCTTGAAGGTAGTGCTTTTCAGCAGATGATTTAACCTCTCCCAATGCGATGGCCCGATCGTCAATCTTGCCTGTGTATAATACTTTCCGATCCAAACAATTCACCAAAACGGCTTGCGGGTATACCTGAATGTTATACCGCTTACAAATCAGCAGCGAATGATCCCTGAACAATATTTCCTCCATTCCTGAGATGGGCTTACTTCCCACGCCTGGATCCAAGAGACAAAAGGTCACTTGTTTTCCATAGGCTTGAAACAATGTTTTGATGGTTTTGATGTAATTTTTGGCGATGGGACATTCATTGGAGTATGAAATCAGACACAAATACTCCTGGCTTTCGAATTTAGATCGAAATTCATCGATGATTAGCGATGAATCTTGAATAACCTCTTGGTGACTGACATTGGTGCTGTTGGGATTTTGGCTGCACGACATCCACAGAGAAGAAAACGCAATGATGCACACCCCCAAGAGGTTGTATTTTCTGCAGAAGCAGCGTTTAGGGATTTTGTTGATGTTTGGATGCCAATTCATGGGATTAAACGCGTGTTCTGGCGTACTCCCAGAGCAACATGCCACAGGAAACTGCTATGTTAAACGAATGTTTGGTGCCGAGTTGCGGGATTTCGATCACACCATCGCAGGCGTTGATCACATCCGCATCTACCCCATCAATTTCATTGCCAAATACAAACGCCACGGGTTGATGGTCGAACTGAATATTCTGCAACATGACCGATGTATTCGTTTGTTCGATGGCAAATACCTTAAACCCCCTAGATTTCAAATCCATGATGGAATCCATCGTTGATTTGCTATAAATCCAATTGACAGAATTTTCTGCACCGATGGCGGTTTTGGTAATATCGCGGTGAGGTGGTGTTGCTGTAATACCGCAGAGATAAAGGGTATCACACAGGAAAGCGTCACATGTCCGCATAACCGAACCCACATTGTTCATGCTTCGAACATTATCGAGCACCACCGCAAAGGGCCATTTCTCCGAGGCTTTGAAGTCGTTTATGCTCATTCGTTGGAGCTCAGCGCCCACCAATTTTTTCACAAACACAAAGATACTTAAAATCAATGGGGAAAAAGGGCGTGTAAATGTGGAAATCGGGGTGTGAATTGGCAGTAATTTTGGGGTTGATGGCAGGCGCAAGTACAGACAAAGAAACACCGCTCATGAAGCAGTATCACAGCATCAAGGCGCAGTATCCCGGCGCTATTTTGCTGTTTAGGGTGGGTGATTTTTACGAGACTTTTAGCGAAGATGCGCGCATTGCCTCGAAGGTTTTGGGCATTGTGCTAACCAAACGTTCCAACGGTGCGGCTTCAGACCAAGATTTGGCTGGATTCCCCCACCATTCGCTCGACAACTACCTGCCGCGGCTGGTCAAGGCGGGCTATCGCGTGGCCATATGCGACCAACTTGAGGATCCAAAAAAGACCAAAACAATCGTAAAACGCGGGGTTACAGAACTGGTAACGCCGGGAGTTAGCTACAACGACAAAGTCCTTGAGACCAAGCAAAGCAACTACTTGGCATCCGTTTATGAGCAAAACATGCAGTGGGCGGTGGCATTTTTGGACATTTCAACTGGCGAATTCCATGTGTCGGAAGGCTCCATTGTATCCATCAAAAAACTCCTCGACGCTTACAAACCCTCGGAATGGTTGATGTCGAAACAACAGCAATCCTTGGTTCAGGAGTTGTTGGGCACCCCTTCATCATTCCAAACCTTGGAATCCTGGGTTTATGAGTCTAGCACAGCCCATGAAGCACTCTGCAGGCAATTCAAAACCCAAAACCTCAAGGGATATGGCATAGCTGAAATGCCTTTGGCCATTGCAGCAGCTGCCGCTACCCTTCAATATCTCAATATCACCCACCATACCCACATCGCCCACATCAATAGCATCGCACGCATTGATGAGCATGATTCTGTATGGATTGATGGCTTTACAGCGCGCAATTTGGAACTTGTAAGGCCCATCTACCAAGGTGGCACGGCATTGATTGATGTGATTGACAAAACGTGTACATCGATGGGCGCGCGTTTGTTGAGACAATGGCTTGTTTTTCCCTTGATTCAGCGCAGCGATATCGAAGTGCGCCACAACCAAGTAGAGGTATTTATTAATAACGCCTCTGAAACATCGTCGTTCCGCGATACAATGAAACAAATCGGCGATTTACAGCGTTTGGTATCCAAGGTTGCCTTAAGAAAAATTGGACCGAGGGAGTGCCTTATGTTGGGCTATGGCTTGGAAAACTTACAAGAGAGCAAAGTCCTGTTTGAAAACAGCAAGGATCCATTGTTGCAGGCATTGGCGCACAAGATTGATTCCCTGCCCCAATTGCAACAGGTAATCATGGATCGTATTCTTGCCGATGCGCCTGCTGTTGCTGCCAAAGGAGGAATCTTCAAATCGCATGTACACCCAGAATTGGAGGAATTGCGGGGCCTCACCACATCCGGCAAAGACAAACTTATCGAAATTCAGCAACAAGAAATCGAGCGATCCGGTATCACTTCATTGAAAATTGGCTTCAACAATGTGTTTGGGTATTATTTGGAAGTAACCAACTCACACAAAGACAAAGCCCCAACCGATTGGATTCGCAAACAAACCCTGACCAATGCCGAGCGATACATCACTCCCGAACTCAAAGTATACGAAGAGAAAATACTGAATGCAGAAGATCGCATTTTGGCGTTGGAGGCTCAATTATGGGAACAATTGCTTGATGCGATGGCAGAATACGTACCCGCTTTGCAATTGCAAGCCAACTTATTGGCCGAATTGGATGTATTGGCTGGATTTGCGCAATTGGCCATGGACAACCACTATTGCAAGCCACAAATGAACGACGGTCACAGCCTGTTGCTCAAAGACTGTCGCCACCCCGTCATTGAATACCAGCTACCCCCGGGCGAATCATACATCCCAAATACCATATCGCTGGACAAAGACGAACAGCGCATCATCATACTCACTGGTCCTAACATGAGCGGTAAGAGCGCCATATTGCGTCAGACAGCGCTCGCGGTCATCCTTGCACAAATTGGCTGTTACGCACCTTGCAGTGCCGCGGAAATTGGCGTGGTTGACAAGATATATACCCGCGTAGGTGCTTCAGACAACATTTCTGTTGGGGAAAGTACTTTCATGGTAGAAATGACGGAGACTGCAAGCATTTTGAATAACTTGAGCGATCGCAGTTTGGTTTTGTTAGACGAAATCGGTCGCGGTACTTCTACTTACGACGGTGTTTCGTTGGCTTGGAGCATCGCAGAGTACATCCACTCCCATCCGTCTCAGCCCAAAACCCTGTTCGCAACCCACTATCACGAACTGAACGAACTTGAGGCGAAATGTCCAGGTATTCGCAATTACCACATCTCCATCAAAGAACAAGGCAATCAGATTATCTTCTTGCGCAAGCTAACTGTTGGTGGCAGCGAGCACAGCTTCGGTATTCACGTGGCTCAATTGGCGGGTATTCCCAATGCGGTTTTGTTGCGCGCAACTGAGATATTGAATCGCTTAGAAGAAGATCGCACGAACCTATCGCCACAGAAAACCTTGAAAAAAACCGATTCCAAGCCAGTCTACCAAATGAACATGTTTCAGACAGAAGACCCAAAAATGATTCAGGTGAAAAAATTGTGTGGCGGGATCGACATTAATACACTCACCCCTATTGAGGCATTGTTGAAGTTACAAGCCATTCAAGGCATTTTGAACAACCAACTCTAGTATGGTTGGCGATAGAACCTTAGAAACTGTAATTACAACCCAAGGCAGGCAATATCGGTAGCTGATCAACGCGTTTGCGTGTAATGCGATCAAAATAAAAGATGTTGTTTCGGTTGTAGACGTTTGTCAAGCTGAACATCAAGTTAAACTCGCGGTGTTTCTCCATTACCCATTTCTTGCGTGCTGAAAAATCCAAACGGTGGTAGTATGGCAAACGACCTTGGTTTATGTTCGCATAGACCACGCCCAACTGTCCGTTCGATGTGGTATAATCCGTACTCAATCCTTGTTGGAAATTATACTTCTCATAATACCCCTGGGTTTGGGTAAATGGGAAACCCGAGCCAAAGTTCCAACGCATGGATAATTCCACGGGATTTTTCTTACCCATTTCGTAGTTGACCAAGAAATTGGCATTGTGTCTGCGGTCAAAATTCGGTTGATATCGAATATTGCCATCGAAGCGATTCACCCAAGTGAGTGAGTAGACCGTCCATATATACCAACGCTTGTCGGTGAATTTGTAACTAATATCGCCACCATAGGCATTGCCTTCTTCCACAATAAAGTTTTGACGCAGGCGCTGGGGCTTATCGAGGTTAAACTCATCATCCTCAAAGAGTTTGTCGCGGTTGATGTTGGTGATTTGATCAAATAGTTTTACAAACGACTCCACGTTGATGGTGTGTTTTTTGTTGATGCGATAATCAAATCCCGCCACTGCGTGGCGGGCCTTCTGCAAGGCATGGGTAACAGGCTTTCCGTTGAACGAATCAGGCAAATTGTCGGGACCCGACAAAAATCCATAAAACAAATTCACCACATCGCGATCGCTCATGGCCGACAAGAAATTCTGGGAATATGCACCTACAGCAAATTTGATCCCGATGGATTTCCATGGCATATACCGCAACTGAAAGCGTGGCTCAAAACTGCTATTACCCAATGAGGCATAGTATTGTGCACGCACCCCTAAGTTCGAAATCAACTTTTTCCTAACCACGCGATAATTCACAAATGAATTGATCTCTGTGGTACTTTCCAATTGAGAAATCCTGCGATTATTGGAATTATACAATTCGAAATTGGTTTGAAAACCGTTCACCTCCAAGCCCCATTTCAAATCGTCTTTCCGAAAATTGTACCCAAAATTCATCCCCAAATTGAATCCACCAATCGAACTGCTTCTCGGTCTGGCGTCCTGCTCCTTTTGTTGAATGCGGTATTCGCTCCACAAAAAGTAACCATCTACACGGGTTTTCGCCTGTTCCGGTACCACCAAAAACTTACCTCCCAAACCGGTCGACGACCAATTGTAGCTCGTAGAACCTGGAAAAGCAACATTATCGCTAAAGTGAAACCCATACAACTTGGAATATCCACCATTGCTGCTATTGAAGCTGGCTTTGATAAACAAGTCTCCAAAATTGTAAGGCAGCTTGTCAGGATTGGCGTAATTGTAGAGCAATTTTGATGATTCACGCAAGAAAGAATTTTTATAAGACACTGCGAGAGAGCTATTGCCTTTGCCCTGTTGGTACTTTTTTATAGGGGTTTCCAACAACAACTTCGATGTAAACGTGGTAAGTCCCACTTTCGCCGTGGCGCGGTTTCTGTTGGCATCGCGGGTCTTCAAATCCACAACGGCCGATACACGTCCACCATATTCAGCACCAAAACCCGCACTGTATACATCTGCCGTTTGAATCAAATCCGTTTCGAACACAGAAAACAAACCAATGGAGTGAAAGGGATTGTAGATGGTTAATCCATCCAACATCACTTTGTTCATCACGGGCGATCCACCACGGATATACAATTGTCCGCCTTGGTCACCACTAAAAACAACCCCGGGTAACACCTGTAAATACTGCAAAATATCTGGCTCAGCGCCTACTGCCGGCATTTTAGCGATGGTTTTCGCATCCACGGTGGTAACCGATACTTGGGCCTCTTTGGCTTTAGATCTCACGGTGATATTCACCTCACCAATGGAAGCAATGCGATTGATGTAAAAGTCTTTTTTGGTATTCGCACCAAGTTTCACAACCACTTTCTCGATGAGGGTATCAAAACCAGCCATGCTAACACGAACATAATAATTCCCTGGTGTTAAACCTGTAAGCGCAAAATAACCATCGTTATCGGTCAAAACGGCCCGAACATCTGTACTTCCCGGTGTGGATTTATTCACTCCCTCACCCACACAAAAAACCCCGGCACCCACCATCCTATCGCCATTGCCCCCTTCATAAATAAAACCTCGGATATCACTTTTTCCATTCTGTCCCATCAACAGCATTGGAACAATCGCAAACACAAACAGGATAATACGCCTCATGATTCCCGCGAAAATACGGCTTATTTTCATTGGCATCATTTTTTTCATCGATAAGCAAGCGCTGAGAACTATTTTTGCATTCCGCATGGTTTATCGTTTTAAAATTTGGTTCGAAGACATGGATGACGTGGTGCGTTGGATTGAAATAAAGCCTTCACACACTTTCATGGATTTCAATAACATCATCCAAGAGGCTATCGGCTTCGACAACAAGGAATTGGCCAGCTTTTTCGTGAGTGACGATCGTTGGCGCAAGATTTCGGAAGTGAAAAAAGCCAAACCCATTGGGGATGCAGATCTCACTGGCAATACCAATGCCCCATTGATGCAGGACACCAAAATCCGCAGCTGTGTGAACGACCCCCATCAACGGTTCATTTACATTTTCGATTACTCGACCCAGTGGACCCTTTTGTGCGAACTCATCAGCATTGAAGAAAGCAGCGAAAAGCAAACATACCCGAGAATTTATCGCACTGAAGGAAAGGCTCCCAGACAGCATAACGAAGGCAAATTCAAAATGCTTGACGACAACGAGTTCGACACCCTTGCTGAGAAAATCCTTGCCGCCAAAGGCATCAAAAGCCTATTGGTTGAGCACGAAGAAGAACTTTTGGCCGAAGACGACAATGATTTGGACGATGACCTCGAGGACGATGAAGACGAAGAGGACAACGACGAATTTGGTTTCGGCGCTTTGGGCGAAGGCATTGATGCCGACGATCTAAAATAATTCGTTTGAAAACACAACCCACTTTGTTTGTTGTGGGCGGTCCCACTGCCTCCGGAAAAACTGCCGCTGCCATCGCTTTGGCACAATCCCTGAATACAGAAATCGTGAATGTGGATTCGCGGCAGGTGTACGAAGAACTAAACATAGCGGTTGCCAAACCCAGTCAGGAAGAATTGTTCGCTGTGAAGCATCATGGCATCGGGCATGTACCCATTCAATATCATTATAACGCGGGTACCCATGCAGAGATTTTCCGCGGAATTACCCAGGAACTGTTGCAAGAAAAAGGCGCGGCACTCCTTTGCGGTGGTACTGGATTGTACATTGAGGCGATTTTGTACGGCATGGACGATTTACCCGAAGTAGACCCCGATTTACGCAGTGAAATCTTGGATCAGTATGTGGCGAATGGCATTGAGCCCCTGTTGTCGATGCTTTTGCAATTGGATCCCCAAGCGGGCAATTTTGTGCGATTAGATAATCCCCAAAGGGTGATGCGAGCGTTGGAACTATGTATCCAATTAAGAAAGCCCCTTGCAGAAATTTACGGCCAAGAAAAAGTAGCGCACTTCCCTGATGTGAACATTGTATTTGTGGGCATTGAACATCCTCGAGAATTGTTGTATGACCGGATCAACCAACGAGTAGACACCATGGTAACGATGGGATTGATAGACGAAGCACGCGTACTTCACCCACAAAAAGAGCTAAAAGCACTGCAAACTGTTGGATATACTGAGTTATTTGCATTTTTCGAAGGACAGACATCGGAACAAGAGGCCATCGAGAAAATCAAGCAGCATACGCGGAATTACGCGAAACGACAGATAACCTACTTCAACAACCGCTTTTCAACAGAATGGATTCAGCCTGCAGATTGGGTTGATTTCATTCGTAAATTTGCTAAATCATCATGACACAAGATATCATCATTAGTTTGATCGCCCTAACAGTTTTAGAAATTGTATTGGGCATCGACAACATCATTTTTATTTCTATTCTGGCCAACAAAGCACCCGGTGGAAAGCAACAGCAAGCGCGCAGATATGGACTTTTGCTGGGCATGGTGGTGAGAATCATCATGTTGATGGGCATCAATTGGGTACAGCGCCAAGAGGCCGATTTGTTTCATGTGATGAATCAAGGCATTTCAGGCAAAGACATCCTCGTGATTGTGGGCGGACTGTTTTTGCTGTACCAAAGTGTGCATGAAATCCACCTCAAAATGAAGGGTCATGAAGAGGAAATCAAGGAGCGCACGGATGCCAAAGGTTGGACCGGCATCTTGCTTCAAATGGCTTTGATCAACGTAGTATTTAGTTTAGATTCTGTCATCACCGCCGTGGGTATGGCCAACGAAGTATGGGTGATGATTGTGGCGGTAGTTATTTCGATGCTGGTGATGTTGTGGGCTAGCGAACCCATTGCCAATTTCGTAAACGAGAACCCCAGCATCAAAATACTGGCGTTGTCGTTTTTGGTATTGATTGGCGTGAGTTTGTTGGGCGAAGGCCTGGGTCAGCACATCGACAAAGGTTATATTTATTTCGCGATGGCCTTCTCATTCTCCATCGAGTTGATCAACTTGCGTCTAGATAAACAGCGCAAGCCTTAATCTTCAAACATATACATTGGATCGATATCGGCTCCTGGAGCCACATCAATCACCGTTCTCAGCAATCCGGTACCCATTTCATATACCCAACCGTGAACGTGGGGTCGTTGGTGGTTTTTCCACGCTTTCTGAACGATGCTTGTTTTTACAACGTTTCCCACTTGCTCAATGAGATTCATTTCAACCATTTTATTGAGTCTGGCATCATCACCAACTTCTGCGTCTACCTCGTCTTTATGCAAGCGATACACATCTTTGAGGTTTCTCAACCACTTATTTAACAACCCATAGCTATTATTGGTCAATGCTGCTTTAACGCCACCACAGCCCGTATGTCCGCATACAATGATGTGTTTCACCTCAAGGTACTCCACTGCATATTGCAACACGCTCAACAGATTTAAATCCGTATGCACTACCATATTGGCGATATTCCTATGAACGAATAATTCTCCAGGTTCAGCACCGATAATTTCGTTGGCGGGCACACGAGAATCAGAGCAGCCAATCCACAAATAATCAGGGCGTTGGTCTTTTGCCAAATTCTCAAAATAGGTAGGGTCGTCAGATAATTTCTCTGCCGCCCAAGCCCTGTTACTCAAAAACAATTTGATTTGATCTTCCATGATTATTTGATTTTGCTAATGAAGTTACAATGTAAATCGCCCAACAATTTCGTTTTCTGGGCATCATTTAAAAATTCATAAGACATGAGAATATTGCGCTCAGCGGCCTTTACTTGGAAATCATTAATGATATCCAAAATATCCACATCCATAAAGGTACAGTGAGTTAAATCCATGACTAGCTGAGAATTGTGCGGAACTTTGTCTAGGAGTTCTTTCAACAGCGACTTGTTCAAAAAAGTCACCTGTTGTTGAAAACGAAGCATATAATTATTTTCCATTTCCACCAAGTTGATGGAGCGATGAAAATTGGTGCGAATAATGAAATAAAAGGCTACCGCCATTCCAATCAAAATACCAATGAGTAAATCGGAGAATAAAATTGATATGATGGTGATAATAAATGGCAAAAACGACATCTTACCTTTTTTCCACTCCGATATAATCAGACTGGGTTTGGACAATTTATATCCCACAAAAATCAAAACTGCAGCCAAAGCGGCGTTGGGTATCAAGTTCAACGCATTGGGGAACATCAACACCGCGATGGTTAACCAAACACCGTGTAACACGGCACTCCACTTACTCATACCACCGGCGTTCACGTTGGCCGAACTGCGCACAATCACGGCAGTAACCGGTATTCCACCCAACAAACCAGATACTGTATTACCCACACCTTGTGCTAAAAGTTCTCTGTTTGGGGGTGTAATGCGTTTGTGCGGATCAATTTTATCAGAAGCTTCAATACTCAATAGGGATTCTATTGAAGCAATCAACATGATTTTTATGGCGATAACCCAAACTACAATATTGCCCAAAGCACCAAAATCCGGTAAGTTAAACAAGCTATTGCCAGCCGTACCCTCAAAAAAGTCAGGAATACTGACCATGTGCGAATGATCCACTATCGCCAATGATGGGTCAGTTTGCAAGGCCCAAGCATTGATACCCACACCCAATAAAACCACCAACAACGGAGCCGGAATTAACTGTAACCATTGAATTTTTTTGATCGCTGCGCTCTCCCACAAAAACTGTATCGTCAATCCTAAGACGCCAATAATCAACGCCAAGGGCGTAAGGTGATTAAAGGCAACCATGATCTCTGAAAATGTTGTTTGACCGTCGTGCTGGATAAAGTCTTCATCCCCAAAATCATCGGCATCCCATCCCACAAGGTGTGGAACCTGTTTCAATATCAACATCAAACCAATGGCCGCCAACATGCCTTTGATAACAGATGCCGGAATAAAATCTGCGAGTTTACCCACTTTAAGCACCCCCAACAACATCTGTAAAACACCGGCAATCACAACGGCGGCTGCAAATGATTGTAATGCGTGGGTAGCAATTTCTGCATTGTGTCCACCCGATAAATCGCGCAGAGAAGACTCTACCAATGTAATCAAACCTGCCGCCGGACCGCTCACTGAAACATGAGATCCGCTCAACAATCCAATCACAACTCCCCCAACGATTCCGGCAATCAAACCATTAATTACAGGAACACCACTGGCATGGGCGATTCCCAAGCACAGGGGCAATGCAACCAGGAAAACGACGATTGAAGCGGATATGTCTTTGGCATTGAATTTCATCCCCGTGAAATTATGGAAAAATTCCATCTAATCAGGGACAAAATCCATAATCACCCAAAAAAAAGGGGCGATCGCCAATGGAAAAAACCCATAACTAAGGTTCCACCACAAAGAATGCTTGATGATCAGCGTACTCAACACTCTTCGCCAAATCATCAATCCAATCTTGTCCGTAAAGGAAATAATACTGTACCCAAAAAACCCGACGTTCTTGCGGATTGGTCAACGAAAAATTCGATGTCAAAATCTGTGCAATAGCACCCCAGGTTTCAGCTGAAAACTTTGATTCAACAAATGCATCCGTGGCCGATTGTCCCATTTTGCGGTTCCATTTCACAAATGCATCCACTTGCTTCTTGGCCTCTCCCAATAATGGAGACTTCCAACCATACAAGGTTTTTAATTGGCTTTCCAACACACTTTGCGTTTGATCAATGGACGACAACAGCTCATTATCACCCATTTCTTTCGCTATGATGTTCTGTTTTAATGTTTCCACCTCTTCGAAGTAAGACATCATCGGAAGTTGCAATTTATCGAGCTTTTTTCTTTGTGATGGCGTGAGGATTACACCACCCTTCCTGTGCAGCAATTGAGGCGCCACCAAATCACCCAATGCAAAGGCTTTTGGGGTTTGGAGCCAGTACAAATATTCAGAAGGGCCGCCCACATAGGCCACACAAGGCAAAATGGCTTGCTGATACAAGGGGCGCAACAACACATTCGGCGACAGGTGTGTGATATCTTCAGACGACACAACTTGGTTCATTTGATCCGCAGACCACGCTAAAGACCCATCGATTGTATGAAACCCATCCGCGTTTTTTTCTATTCTAACCCGGCGCTGTTCATCCATCCAAAACAACAAACTCTGTCCCACATGTGCTGGGGGGATTTGATTGGATTTTTTTAACGCATCAGTTGAAAGCTGAAAAGCCTCCAACATCGCATCTCCTTGTAGGGCATCTTCAAACAGCGGTTTTGCCATCTGTTTTAATCTTACATCGCGGGGATCTAACACCAGCAGTCCGAAAGCACCGAACAATTCCGATAACCAATGTTGTGTGGTTGAGGCCAGGGTTGCACCCGGGGCCATGTAAAGATTTCGCGCCGATTGTATGCGTAGCTTCACCGCTTCGCCCCCGCCCAAATGGACCTCCAACCAGTCAAATAGACCTGTAAGATCCGATGTAGGCATATCGCCCACGGCGGTAGTCCAAGATGTATCCCAAGTATACTTTTCCTGATTTACATTGAAATAGGCAATTTCCTCCACGTCGTGATCCTCTGTGGCCATCCAAAACACCGGAACAAAATGGCGATTGGGGTGCGCTACCTTCAAGTGGTTACAATAGTTGATGGCCGATACGATCTTATACAACACATAAGCAGGCCCCAATCCGATATGGATCTGCTGTCCGGTTACCACCGTAAACGCATTGGGGTTTCCCAACAGGTTAATGTTGGCTTGCTGCGCATTGGTCAACGCGCCATGCATCTGCTCAGAAAACACCGTTTGCAACACATTGCGCTGCGCCAATGAATACTTGGCGGCGATGGCTTCTAAAATGGGCGTTACGTTGGCAGAAAGACCTTCAGATGGGTACAAACCAGAGGGCTGATTTCCCCATGCACTTTGGCGAAGGAAATCGGAAAGGGCTTTTGGAGGATATGGAAAATGCTTTACGTTCAAGATGTTACAACTTCACCCATCAAATCGTAGGCGCTGGCATCGGTAATCTTCACTTGGGCAAAATCACCCATGCGCACATAATTGTCTTTGGCGGATACACGTACTTCGTTATCTACTTCCGGACTATCGTATTCCGTTCTACCCACAAATTCATCTCCTTCTAATCGATCGAACAGCACTTTCAAGGTTTGACCTTTCAACTGTTGATTAAACGCCTCAGAAATTCCCATTTGGGCCTCCATAATAGCATCCGACCTGCGCTGTTTTTCTTCTTGGGCGATGTCATCTGCCAAAGTGTGGGCGTGGGTATTTTCTTCATGCGAGTAGGTAAATACACCCAATCGCTCGAATTTTATGTCATTGATCGCATCAAGCAAATCTTTCACATCGGCTTCAGTTTCACCGGGGTGGCCAACCAACAACGTCGTTCTCAACGCAATGCCGGGCACACGATCGCGGATGGCATTCAATACTTCATAGGTTCTGCGTTTGGTGATTCCACGGCGCATGGCCTTGAGCATCGGATCAGAAATATGCTGAATGGGAATATCCAAGTACTTACAAATATTGCTGCGCTCGGCCATTACATCGAGTACATCCAAAGGAAACTGCGAGGGATAGGCATAATGCAACCGCAACCATTCCAATCCTTCAACATCCGACAGGTGTTTCATGAGATCGGCCAGTTTGCGATCCCCATAAATATCCATGCCGTAGCTGGTCGAGTCTTGTGCGATCAGCATCACTTCTTTCACGCCATTGGCAACCAACCCCTGTATTTCGCGCTTGATGGTCTCTATCGGCCTAGAAACATGCTTCCCGCGCATCAATGGGATGGCACAGAATGAGCACGGTCTATCGCAGCCTTCAGAAATCTTGGTATAGGCGTAGTGCTTGGGGGTTGTTTGCAATCGCTCACCCACCAATTCATGTTTGTAATCAGCGCCCACGGTTCTCAACAGGTGTGGCATATCCAAGGTGCCGAACCAAGCATCTACTTCTGGAATTTCTGCTTGTAATTCGTCTTTGTAGCGATGCGACAAGCAACCGGTAACGTATAACTTTTCGATATTGCCTTGGGCTTTTGCATTGGCATAGGCCAAGATGGTATCGATGCTCTCTTGTTTGGCGTTTTCAATAAAGCCACAAGTGTTGACGATCACGATATCGGCATCGTCTTTGGTGCTTTCATGGGCCACATCAAATTGCGATGCTTTCAGCTGTCCCATCAGTACTTCACTATCCACGAGGTTTTTACTGCAACCCAGGGTGATAACATTGACTTTGGTTTCCTTGTTGGATTTGGTTTTCACGATGCAAAAATCGATTTGATGAAATCGTACTTGTTAAACAATTTGAGGTCTTCGGCTTTTTCACCCAGACCGATATATTTCACGGGCAATTGATAGGCATGACTTACGCCTATGACTACACCGCCTTTGGCTGTACCATCGAGTTTGGTTACGGCAAGGGTATTCACTTGGGTGGCAGCCGTAAACTGCTTGGCTTGTTCAAATGCGTTCTGTCCGGTCGTTGCATCAATCACCAACAATACTTCGTGGGGTGCATCGGGCTTGAACTTTTCGATGACGCGACGGATTTTAGAGAGTTCATTCATGAGCCCTACTTTGTTATGAAGACGTCCGGCCGTATCAATAATCACCACATCAGCATTTTCTTCCACTGCTTTTTTGACAGCATCATAAGCCACGGAAGCGGGATCGGTATTCATGCCATGCGACACGATAGAAACGCCAGCGCGATTCTGCCAGATAGTCAATTGCTCAACAGCGGCTGCACGAAAGGTATCCCCTGCACCCAAAATTACCTTCTTACCCAATTGGGCATAGTGATGCGCCAATTTTCCGATGGTGGTGGTTTTGCCCACGCCATTTACTCCCACTACCAATACCACATAGGGCGTAGATGCACCAGCTAGGTGAAGATCTTTGGCAACGGGCGATTGGATATCGGGCATGAGCTTGGCGATTTCATCGGCCAAGAGTTCGTGCAATTCATCTTCAGAGACGTAAGCATCCTTGGATACCCGCTTCTCCAAATTTTCAATGATTTGAACGGTGGTTTCAACACCCACATCTGAGGTGAGCAATACTTCCTCCAACTCATCCAAGAAATCACTGTTTACCTGACGCTTCCCAGTAAACAGGCGGCCCAGTTTCGACAGAAACCCTGTGCGCGTTTTTTCCAGGGCGGCTTGCGTTTGGGCAGCTTGTTCCTCCTGGGCGGCGGGGGTTTCCTCCTTGGGTTTGTTTTTTGAGAACCAATTGAAGATAGACATGAGATTGTACGATGTGAAGGTAAAAAAAAAGCCCCATAGAGGGGCTATAATATCTTTCGAAGGATAAATTATTTCGCGAAGAACGCCTTTACCTTATCGGCTGGCAAAATTTCTTCTTTGAAAGAGTAAGCACCGCTTTTGGGCGATTTTACAATTTTGATTGCTTTCACGTACTCGCTACCGGCACCTTCTTTTTTCAGTGTTGCTACTACCTTCTTTGCCATTATTTGATCTCCTTATGAACAGTTACTTTGCGCATGTATGGGTTGTATTTTTTCAACTCAATACGCTCAGCTGTATTTTTCTTGTTTTTTGTGGTGATGTAACGACTCATGCCAGCTACACCGCTTCCTTTTTGTTCTGTGCATTCAAGGATCACTTGAACGCGGTTTCCTTTTTTTGCCATGATTAAATTTTTCCTTTCTTAAACAAATTGTTGATGCAAGAAGAAATACCTTTCTTATCGATGGTTTTGATTGTAGACGCAGCTACTTTCAATGTAATCCACTCCCCTGTTTCGGGAATAAAAAACTTCTTGGTCTGAAGGTTGGGATAAAAACGACGCTTCGTTTTCTTGTTAGAATGCGAAACATTGTTGCCCTTCAAGGCCTTCTTTCCGGTTAAATCACAAACGCGAGACATAATTTTTGGGGTTGCAAATATACCTATTTATTTTCATCATTCAAAGCATATTCCGTCTTTATTTCGGAATTACTGCCATTTTTTTCATGCATTAGTCCTTGAAACACCACAATCAGTACCAATATGCCGGCCTGACGCTCCATTAAACTCTCAAACATCATCGCCATCACCAAGGCGAGCCAAACAGACCGCCCTCCCGTTTTTCCTCCCAACGATCCATCGCCAAAAGCAAAAAATCCGAGAAGCAATATCGACAAAAACGATATCCAACCGGATTGCATCGCCCCTTCCAACCACTGATTGTGTACGCCAATCCGATGTCGCTCCGCCAACCGAACCGATAACTGATCATACGCATCTCTGAGCACATCATCCACACCCACGCCATACCCCATTACTGCGGATAATGGTTTTTTCAATTGCGCCGCGGCCGTATTCCAAGCAATCCAACGCTGACCAAAACTCTGATGGGTTACATCACCCCCATTCACCGTGGTATTCAAATCTTCGATTGTATTGGCGATGCGATTCTGGACACTCGGTAGCATGGTTAATCCACCCAACAAGAGCAGTCCCGCCAAAACCACCTTCACAAGTTGCTTCAATTGCCTTTTCAAAAACAACAACGTCATCATTGAACCACCTGCATAGAGCAAAATCAGCCCTGTACGCGACCCCAGAATATGCATGCAAACCACCAGCATAATAACACCAAGGATAAGCAACTTCCGAGAAAACACATCTTTCACCTTACCCTGCATCAAGCCGTGAAGCATAAGCAATACCACCCCACCCATCATTACCGCAAATTCGATATGGTACACTGTTGAATACAAGGGAATGGGCTTGCTCTCTAGGACCATTTGATCGTAGAATGCGCGATGCTGAAAATAATGGATCACGCTGCTCACACCAATCCACAACAATGGCAAAACCACCACCGGCCATGCGCGATACAGCACAGTATTGAGGCGGCGGCCAGCCGCATATAGCCCCAAAACAATCATCCATGGCAATTTGATCAATAGTTTCCCCAAGGCCATCTTTTGCAGGTCGGCCGCCGCCTTATCCGAAACAAACGATTGGGTCACCAACCCAGTTTTGGCACTATCCCACAAACTCAAAAGGTTCCAACACAAGGCCATCGCCATCAAAAAAAGCGCCCATCGCTGAACGCCCGGCGTCAGCACCGTTTCACCGACAAAAACCAACTGAAAAATAAACAACCCCAACGCAATCGACGACAGCGCAGGGGAAATATGTACAAATCCCAACGACACCCACAACAGGATGTCGGTACGCCATAAATCCCTCTCTAACAACGCCTTATTGGGCCACATAACGAACCCGCAAGGTAGCATTGGCCTCGGTGATTCCCAAGCGCTCGGCCACCGACTGTGAAATGGCGATGTGCTTATTGCCTTTGTCGGGCAGTTCGCCAATCACCGTACAATACACCATTTTCTTGTTCACCGGATTGATAATGGCCAACACTTCACCCTTTTTGTGTTTGTTTAACATCACCCAAGAACGATCGGCTTTCATGCCTTCGTAACCAATTTGGGCGGTTACTTTCTTTTCATATTCCTTGAGGTTAGACGTCTTCAACTTGGTAGCTACCTGCTCTGGCATTCCACCTTGGTTGTCCATAGAATCTTTGATGGATACCCCTTGGTTGGCAACAGCAGGTAGTTCCGGAACAACAATGGTCGACTGCTTGGATACCGAATCGGGTTTCGACATGGTGTTGGGACTTTCTGCGAACTTTGGGGTAGTATTGGTGGCAATTGCTTCCGCCGTCACTGATTTATTGGGGATCCATAATTTTTGATTGATCGACAATTGATCTGAATTGAGTTTGTTGATGGTTTTTATTTCCGCGATACTCACCCCATACTTTTTGGAAATACTGTAAAGACTCTGTCCCTTTTCCACGACATGGTCTATCACGTTTTCGGGCACTTCAGGCAACGTGGCGATGGCCACGGGCACTTCTTTTTTTCGATCCGCCAATGGATTTAGTTGTGGTGCCGCTATCGGCGGAGTTTTCACCGGCATTTTTGTCCGCTGTTTCACTTTTACCTTCATCCCAGGCTTCAACATCCCAATACCTGGGTTGAGCGCTTGCAACTCAGCCACTGAACAATGGTAGTGCTTTCCGATGGCATAGAGCGTTTCCCCTTTTTTTACTTTGTGTTCCAATTCAATGACCATTTCAGAAGCGGCAGCTGTCGGCTGGGGCTGCGCAACTGTGGGCTCATTTGAAACTTGAACTTGAACTTGGGTTTGCGCTTGGGCTTGTATAGGCATCATCAATGCACATAGCGCGAACGCAGTGAGCGCTGAATTGCGGGAATTGTTTATCCAGTGGATCATACAACAATGATACAACAGAACGCAAGGTCAAAGTGATCATCGTATGCACACATCCACCCTTGTTCAATAAAACAAACACTCATATTTAACCATTTGCTTTACAATCAATTACAAAAAAATACGAGCCAAGGTCGCGGCATGGAAAATCCCAAAAACCGAGCAATATTAACCCCGAATCCAATCGGCTGGCAGGGGCTTTTTTTCGCCTTTTTCCAGAAACACAATGCGATGCGATATCGCCTCCGCTACCTCCAAATTGTGGGTAATAAACAAGTAAGCCAATTTTCGCTCGCGTTGCAAATGGATCAACAAATCAAGGACTTGTTTCTGCACCAAAGGATCCAATGCGGCCACCGCTTCGTCCAAAATGAGCACTTTAGGATTCGATGCCAAAGCCCGCGCGATGCACAAACGCTGTCGCTGTCCACCACTCATTTGGTGGGGATAGGCTTGACTCAATCTCAGATCAAATCCCACCTCTGTGAGCAATTTCATCGCGATATCTTCGGTAGTTCCTGCAGCTTTTGCCGATGCATCCACGAAAGCGACAACTTCTTTCACCGCATCAATTGCCTTGTAATTGGGATTCAACGATGCGTAAGGGTCTTGAAAAACCATTTGAATGCCGGTGGGTGGCTTCGCGGGTATCGACTTTCCGTTCAACAAAACCTTACCCCCGGTTGGCGTTTCAAGGGAAACCAACAATTTGGCCAGAGTGCTTTTTCCAGAGCCGGACAATCCAACCACTGACAGGGTTTCGCCTGGCCTGAGGGTTTCATCAAATCCATTGAGGGCCGATACTTTGAACTGGCCATCGCCGTATATTTTTGATAGTGCTTGTAACTTTAAAACAGGCTCTTCTGCCTCAACAGCACAAACCCACTTTCCATGGGGCATCGCACCGAGTAGTTCCTTGACATAGGGCTTTGCGCCTTCTCCCAAAACCGCTTGGGTAGACCCTTGATCGATGCACTCCCCTTTTTTCAGCACGGTGATACACTCGGCATATCGTTGGACCAAATCAAGTTCGTGACTAACCCATAAAAGCGCACTGCCTTGTTGCCTGCATACCCTTTGCAAATCATCCATAACTTGGGCACGAGCCACGCTATCTAGGGCCGTAGTGGGCTCATCGGCCAAAATCAACGGAGGCTCGTGAACGCATGCCATGGCAATCATCACACGCTGACGCTGTCCGCCACTCAATTGGTGGGGAAATGCTTGCAATATTCTTTCTTTGAGTTCACCCAGACCCAACTGATCCAGTTTCTGATTCACCAAGGCCTGGGCTTTTTCTTTGTTTGGCTGATGGATTAGGGCAGATTCCAACAATTGCTTTCCGCAGCGCATCTGGGGATTTAGGGCCGACATTGGCTCTTGGAAAACCATGCCAATTTGTTTGCCGCGAATGGACAACCAATCGTTTGGCGATAGATTAATTAATTCTTTGCCTTGAAACACCACAGAGCCTTGTACTTTCAATTGCGGGGCGATGAGTCCGAGTACCACAAAAAGGGTCAAAGACTTACCGCTGCCACTTTCGCCGATCACACCATGAAGTTCACCTTCGTTGAGTGTTAATAGGGGCAGGTGTAAAAGTTGGTTATTGCCTGCATGGATACGAAGATCCCGAATGGTTAGTAGTGCAGGCATACTCATGGTGAACAAAGATAATCAGTCGGGAGAAATTCGGCAGGAGAAAAACAAACAAAAAAGGCGGGCCATTGGCCCGCCTTTTTTGAACAAGTTCTTTTGGTTACTCCACCGCCAATTTAATGGGGATTTCACGCCACGACTTCAAGAATGCACCGTTATTTTGTCCGGGCACCCAGCGGGGCGACCTCTTCAACACGCGAATGGCTTCGGTGGTAAATTCAGGACAACTCTTGGTTTCTTCAATGGCTTGAACGCGAGAAATTCTACCTGCTTCGTCTACAGCGAAACGCAGCAATACCGCTCCGTTGATACCTTCTTCAAAGCATCGTGGTGGATATTGGAATTCGCCTTCAACGTATGAACGAAAGGCAGCCTCACCACCGGGGAAATTGGCTTTGATTTGCACATTGGTTGCGATTTGATCACCACCGCCACCGCTTGCTCCACCGTCATCTTTAAAATCGGGGGCTTCAAAGTCCTCCTCGCCCTCAACCGTTTTCTTTCCTGCAGTTTTGATTTCATCGGGTGGGATGATTACGGCATCACTCGCAGCATCAGGGTTGATTTTTGGCACAACATACTGTTGTGCAGCCACTTCGGGTTCCGGCTCTTCAATTTTTGGCTTCTCAGGCTCTTTTTCCTCTTCTTCTTCAGGTGCCTTAACATCATCAATATTGGTCACCTTCAACTGTGTTTTTGTCTCATTATCTTTGGGGAAAAAATGATCCACGATGATGGGCATCGCAGCAAACAATGCTGTCACAGAAAGAGCAATCAACGTTGCTAAAGATTGGTTTTTACTAAACTGACTACGAATTTGGTAAGCTCCGTATTCTTTGAATCGGTTGGCAAACACCAGTTCATTGCGCCCTGGCGATTGCACTTGGTCCCATTTGTTCATCAAATTTTCAGACATAGCGTTTAGGATTTAAGTTTCTGGGCGATGAGCTTCTTTTCCAAGGGGGCCATGCCTTCATCAACGGCAAAGTATTTGGCAATCTGACAGATCATGAATTCATCCATCACGTCAATCACGTTTCTGTAAGTAGCTTCATCGTCGTTTTTCAACAACACCACCAACTTAGAATCGCGTTGCGCTTGCTTTACTTTGGCATCGATGGCATTGCGCTTGGCAGTATCTTTATCATCGATTTTGTTCATTTGTTTTTCGAAATCACGCAATTGGGTTAGCAGAGATAAGTTATTCTCTACCAACACTTTACGCAATCCGTTCTTGGTAAAATCGGTTTCTTCCAAAACGGTTTTATCGTTCAGGGCACCGCGATACCAAAAAACACGATTTTCTCGGGTAAGCAAAATGGTAATACCATCTTTCACCTCGGGTTGTTTCATGTTTTTCAGATCTTTTTCATCCAATTTTTCAGGGAAGATCATTCTCAACACTTTGGGTTGAGAGAAAGTTGAGGTAAGTACGAAGAACGTAAGTAGCAAGAAAGCCAAATCCACCAAAGGGGTCATATCCACTTTGGTACTCTGTTTTTTGGCTCTTTTTTTACCACCGTCGCCTCCGCCACCATTCGATTGAATTTCTGCCATGGTTTATCTCTCCTATCTTTTAATCATTGGGTTTGGCTTCCAAACCGGTTATCATCTGAAAATTCTTTACTTTGGCCTCACGGAATACCTGTATAACATGTTTTAACACATTATATTTTGTTTTTCCATCAGCTTTTACCGCAAATTGGATGTAGTTTTCTTTGTCGAACGCCAAGCCGCGCTTTTCAGCTTCGTCTTTGCGATCGTTGAAATCATTGTGGGCGCGCAATCGGGTGTTGTAGGCCCAGTGGTACAGTTGACTCTTTTTGATGTTCACTGTATCATAGGGTACGCCAGATTGTTCAACCTTCATGCGTTCATTGACATCTAATTCCAAATAGGCGGGGATGGATTCCATCTTCAGTCCTACTGGACCTGCACCGGCAAATTTCTTTACGTCCTCACCGCTCATTTTCACCTTGAAATCGCGCATCATGTCTTTCAACACCAACTCTTTTACAGCAGGGTTGGTTAGATCGATGAAAACCCGTCCTTTATCATCCACAGTCACCAAAAACACTTGTTTTGGAATTTGGTCTTCGGTGGTTGATGTTGGAGGGTCTACGAAAACAGGTTCAGGAGCACGGAAACTCGAGGTTAACATAAAGAACGTTACCAGAAGGAATGCCAAATCCACCATTGGCGTCATATCCAATGAAGGGGTGGAACGGGGCATACTAACTTTTGGCATGTTCGTTTTTTTAACGGGTCTTAATACGGGTTAAACCGAAAAGGTAAACGACGGGGATTAACCGTGGTTCGCCTGGAAGTTAGACACGATAGAGTAACCAGCTTCATCCATGCTATGGGTCATACCATCAATGCGGTTGGTGAAGTAGTTATAGCTGATGATCGCCAAAGTAGAACCGATGATACCGAAGGCAGTGTTTACCAATGCCTCAGAGATACCTGTTGCCAACGCAGCCGTATCAGGCGCACCAGAGTTAGCCAACGCTGCAAACGCACGAATCATACCGAATACTGTACCGATCAAACCGATCAACGTACCAATAGAAGCACAAGTAGAAACAATGACCAAGTTCTTAGACAACATGGGCAATTCCAAGCTGGTGGCTTCTTCCAATTCTTTTTCAATGGCTGCTTTCTTTTCGTCGCGATCCAAATCAGTTTTGGCAGCAACTACTTTGTAGCGGGTCAAACCTGAACGAACCACGTTCGCCAAAGAACCACGTTGCTTGTCGCAAGCAGCAATGGCACCGTCGATATCGTTTTTGGCCAACAAACCTTGCATGCTACGAACAAATTCTGTGGCATTACCACGACCTGAAGCGGCAGACAAAGTAATGAAACGCTCAATGGCAATCAAAATTACAGTGATGTTCACGGCAATCAGCAAAGGTACGATGGCAATACCACCACGATAGATGATACCCAACAATCCCAAAGGATGTCCTTTAGCTACGTCACCGTCTTCGAAGTTGGCTGGATTTCCCAACAAGAAGATGTAAATTGAGTACCCTGCGGCAATGGCAAACAAAATGGCAAGGCCTGAGAAATAAGCCATCAATGGGCTGCTTCCTGATTTTGTGTTGTTATTAGTCATAATGATTGAATGTTTCTATTTATGAAGATGCAATAATACGCTCGCACTCAGTTAAAAGCAAGTAAACAAAATGTTAAATCAGGGTGATTTGCTGAGAATTTAGTGATTCTACAAAACCAATCCCATTCAATATTGCAGCATTCAACGATGGATTGGCGATGGCACCGGTGGCTACGAACTCGGCTTGATGATTGTCTTCGGCAATGGATCCGAGGTCATTACCGGGTTTGTAAGTGTAAGCCGTATCTGCTGGTAAAGCTTGTTTTACGGTGAATGAATCAAGCCATTTTGCCTGGGAATGGGTCTGCAACAATTGGTCTACCTCATGCAATATAACTTGCGGCGAGGGCCATGTTTTTTCCTGCGCTGCGACACTCGGCTTCAGTGATACACAAAGCAAATGTTTCCCTTTTGGGGCATACCCCGTTTGAACGGCCGATGGAATGGCCACCAAGTTGATATTTCCCTGTTGCTCGGCATTGAGTCCGATAAACTTCCCCAATCCCAGATCTGAATCCACAGCGAAGTAATGGACCGCGGTTGAATAGAAGGTTTTGTGGGGCGATACTACGGGGATTGCTTGGGGTTGTTGATGCGACGACAGATGGATTCTTGATGGATTGAGATCCGCGGCGATGCGGTTTGGCAATGTCTGAATGCCATTGGGCAGCAAGCAAGCTTTTCCTTTGGCTAGGGCCCAGAAGACAAATTTGAACATGGAGGCTGGCGTTGCAAGGGCTTCCTCTAGAAAGATTCCGGAAAAGAACGGACGGAAGAATGCTTCAATGAAGGATTGGGAGAATCCTTGATTTTGCAGGTATTGAAGGGTACTGGTTGTATCGGTGGTGAAAAACTGTTCGGGAGGTTGTTTGAACAGGACATTTCTGAGTCGAACCACTTGAACAACATCGGTGAGTCGGATGCTGGGGTGGCCGAGCGCAGCGAGGCCTCTCGGAAATTCCCGAAGGGGGTCGGCCAGCAAAGTTTTTCCTTTGTTCGACAGCAACCAAGCGCCCGAGCCGAAGGCGAGGGCGTCTGATAAATAGCCTTTTCGATGAAAGATATCCAACGCAGGATAAGCAGATTGAACCACCTGAAATCCATGGTCGAATGCAAAGCCATCGCAATGCGTAGTCTGGAGTTTACCACCCCAATGCAACCCACATTCGAATAATTGGTAATCTTGCTGTTGTTGTTCAAGTAAGAATGCGGCGGTCAAGCCCGACATCCCTCCCCCGAAAATATGAATACTAGGCATCTACACCCCTTAACAAATAATTGTTAATTTGGTGCGTTGGGCGTGGTATTTTCTCTGGGCGCTCGTGGACGTCTTGGTCGATCATCCCCGGGCCTCCCCTCGCCTGCAGGTGTTTCACCCGCACCTTTTTTCTTCTTGCGCATTGAGCGCGCCTTGGTAATCAATTCTTTCTTTACCTCGCGCTCTATCTTTGGCAATTGAATCGCCCTTTGCATACCAATCACCGGCTTTAGTTTAACCGTGTAGGTTTCCATCAATTGTACTTCCAGTTTGCGCAAGGCAATCGCATCTTTGAAATACAATTCCGCTTCTGCATCGCTCAATTCTGCCGGTTTCTTGCCTTCCCACTTGCTTCTGAAAGCACGCTTAGAATCGCGCAGCTTCAATTGATACTCGTCATAAATGGCGAAAAACTTGGGTTTTTCTGCATCGGTTAAGGAGAGACGCTCAACAAACAGGGTTTCACGAAACTTCCGCAATTCCTCTACCTTGGCGGCACGAAGGCTATCCCTTCTAACTTCATTTTGTGCTTTCGCCGAAACGGCAAACAACATCAAAAAGCAAATTGAAACTATTTTTATCAATCTCATAGTGATTCAAAATCTAATTCTTCAAACAATTCATCTTCCATGTCGAATGTGGCTAGACCATGATCTTCCAAATCTTGCAAAGCACGTTTGGTTCTCTCTGGCATATCCGCAGCGTCGATGATGGTATATACATTGGGCTCCTTATACTTCGGCATTTCCTCCAAAATTAAAGGCTCTACAATCTGACGGCCATCGGGGATGGTATCGGTTTGCACTTGTTCGTCCAAGGGGGCATCCGGAATGGTGGCTTCCTCTTCTTGTAAAACCACTTGCTCCGTATCCAATTTGGGGGGCTGTATGGCTGTCCAAATAAAATAGGCGGCAACAATGGCGGCGAGCGCAGCGGCAACGCCCAACCAACCTGGTGTGGCAGATTCATGCTGTCTTCCGGCGATTGGCGCAAATGCCGTGGCTGGTGCTTCCAGTGAAATGGGCTTCTCTTCTACTTCTTTGGGCGCAGAAACCGTTTCCAACTTGGGCGATGGTATTGCATTGGGCGATGGCTCGGCCTCCTGTACTTTGGCCGTAACATAGGATTCTAGTTCATCCAAACCCACCGATTCAGGCACTTCATGGACAATCAAGGTTGGCTCAACGACATCCATCACTTCCTCGGAGGGAACAACAGATTCTTCCACAATCATGGGTGCTTCCAACTCCGATGATGATTCAACAACCAGTGGTACTTCTATAACCACTGGTAATTCTTCAGCAACCGGCGTTTCAACAACCACCTTTTCTGCTTCATTCACAGAGGGTGCATCGCCAAACGAGACAATTTTAATTTGGCTCTCTAAACTATTGCTATCGGCGCTAACTTCTTCTGGAATCGCCCCAAAATTCACCCACTCAGGATTTTCATTGGTGGTAAAAGTCAGCGGTGCGATGACAACATTGCCCAAGGCATCCACTTCTTTGTTGATTCCCTCGCTCTTGGCAGTCATTGGATCTTGCTTCCGCGCCCGCTTTTGAACGCCTGCAGTATTCAATGGAGCTGCCACACTTACCTGTTGGATAGTGGGTTGAACGATATCACCCGTTTGGATGTCGACGACCTTCTCTTGAACGTCGGCTTGGATTCCCAAACGCTGCAACAAACGCGATTCGGTCTCCTTAAAATAGGAATCCGGTGCTTTGAATGCTGGGCCAATTTTTTCGTTTTCCAAATCCATGTTGTTGCGACTCTTCTGTTAGATGTTTTGTTTCGGTAAAGGTTTAACGGAGTACATTTAAATAAATCTCCAATTTTTTCACAGCGTGGTGGTATGACGCTTTCAATGCACCTTCACTGGTGGATGTCAACAGCGCGATGTCCGCATAAGACAAATCTTCAAAATACCGAAGCGTAAAGACCAACTTCTGTTTGAAGGGCAAAAAACACAGGGCCTTTTGAAGTTTCAAAGCGATATCGTCACCCGACAAGTACAAATCCTCTGATATAAACTCGGCCATTTCAGGCTGTGCCTCGTCAAAATCAATGGTGGGCTTCCGCTTGCGTATGAGATTGATTGATTCATTGGTTGCAATGCGATACACCCAAGTGCGAAGCAAACTCTCTCCCTTGAACTGCTGGGCATTTTGCCAAATTTTGATAAATGCATTTTGAACCGCATCATCGGCATCGTCATGACTCACCAACAAATTGCGACAGTGGTAGTATATCGATTTCTGATACCTTCTCACAACCTCCACAAAAAGTGCCGACGACATACCATCGCGCAACAACTCTGCCGTTAGCTCATCTTCTGTGCAGTTCGACAGTCGTTGTGCATTCGTTGGGGTTGTATGTTGTGTGGACTCGTGACTCATTCTTTTGATGGATGAATATTAAAATGCGAAATAGATACAATTCCATGACTAAGACACAATGAATTGACGAAAAGTTTAACACAAGTTATTCCACATTACGAAAATTCAAGTTTGAAGGGGAAATTTGCAGAAAATCATTGTAACAAAAGAAAAAATACCTATTTTTGCAGCCCAATTAGGATTAAAACCCATGAATTCAATCGTTAATAGCATCGCATCTGAGTATTTGAGAACAGACTTACCCGCTTTCAAAGCTGGTGACCGTATCACTGTTCACTATAAAATTAAAGAAGGCGCCAAAGAGCGTATTCAGTTATTCCAAGGTGATGTTATCCAACGTCGCAATGCTGGAATCGATGAGACTTTTACCGTTCGTAAGATTTCTAACGGTATTGGTGTTGAGCGTATTTTCCCAATGCACTCTCCTTTCATCGACAAAATTGAAGTAAACAGAAAAGGCCGTGTACGTCGTGCCCGTATTTTCTACCTTCGCACTCAAATTGGTAAAGCCGCTCGTATCAAGGAGCTTCGCACAAGATAATTCGTCCCTTCAAGGATTAAAAAAGCCCAGCTTCGCTGGGCTTTTTTTTTGCCCCCTGCAATATCCCTCACTCAAAAAGCAAACAACCCAAAACAAACACTTAAGATTTTCCCAGCTTAAACAATGCCGATACCCCAACCCCGTTGTGGTAAACACCCGTGGGATAAAAGACACTCCGGAAATCCTGAGCTACCGCCGAGCTTAAACCATAATTCCACGTCACTCGTAGCGCAACACCATCGCTCAACAACTTGGTGGCACCGATCTCTGCCATCATGACTCCTCGACGAAAATCGTCAGAAATCCCTGGATTCGTACCCTCGGTTTCATCCACAGACAACAAAAGTCCATACCGCAAACCACCCATCAAATCCAACGACCCCAACCGAGGTACATCCACAGTGTAAACACCATTGACCTGCATTTCAACCTGCCTACAACGAATATGGAATGCATTCACAAACGTGATTGGATCAAAAGCCCTCCGGCTACCGCGTTCACAGGCCGACATCTGGAATTCCATTGCACTGAAACCCTCTTTTTGCCACCTGAATCCGGTGATCACCCCCACATTGTAGCCAAACTTATTGTAACCTGAGGCCTGATCGCCATCCAACTGAGACATGAGAACTCCCGCCATGGGATATCCGTAAAATTTCCCCACCTCACCCGTTGACTGTCCTTCAGAGCGGATGATCCATCCACCCAACAAAAGCAAGCATAATATTCGTGTTGTCTTTGACATCGTTTTGTAACTTGCAGCAAGTTATCGCAAAATAGATTGAACAACAAGGTAGGACGCATATTGATTATAGGCAGTGGATTGGCAGGCAGTTGCTTAGCGCTAGAATTGCTGGAAAGAGGACAAGACATCTTGCTGATCGACAATCAATTCGAAAACAGTAGCAGCAGGGTTGCCGCCGGACTCCTCAATCCCATCGTGCCAAAAGGTGTGCGAAAAACATGGCAATGCGACATCCTTTTTCCTGCACTGTTTAGTTATTATCGTCGCTGGGAGCAGCGATTGAACACCCATTTTATCGATTCCTACCCTTTTTTGAATATACATGCCAACGAAGGCGAATCATTGGAATGGGAAAAGCGTGTTCTTGATCCAGAAATGGAGGATTGGCTCCGACGAGGCGATGAATCTGCCTATGCCTTTCTCACACAAGAACCCGCCACATGGGTCAATCATTGCGGTCGATTGGACGTGTCCACCTTTTTACAGTCGGTTCAAGACCATTTGACCCAGCGGAATCAATACCGCATTGAGCAATTTCACCACGATGATTGTGCCAAAACCAAGGATGGTTGGCGCTACGCAGGCGAATTCTATGATGCCGTTGTATTTTGTGAAGGAATAGGGCTTTTAAACAATCCCTGGTTCAATGATTTGTTTATGGATCCCACCGGGGGCGACATCTTAAAGGTTCATATTCCAAACATTGGATCCAACCCCATGATTATCAAACAAAAGCAGTGGTTGGTACCCACCCATGAAGCAGATGTTTATTTATTGGGAAGCAATTTTCACAAGAACAACCTCAGCACGGAACCCGAGCAAAAGGATGCGGAAGCACTGCTTGCAAGGGCTGCACAAATCACAGGACAAACCGTTACGCTTCTCGCCCATCGCCGAGCGATAAGGCCTACAGTACAGCAGCGCAGACCCTATTTGGGAGAGCATCGCACAGAAAAAGGGCTATTTGTATTCAACGGACTGGGCGCAAAAGGCAGTAGTTTGTGCGCGTGGCTTTCACCGATGATGGCAGAAAATATCGTGGACCATGTTCCGCTAGATGCCGAGGTCGACATTCAGCGATTTACCTAGCCCGTTACTTGGTGATTTGATCCAAACACACCAAAAAATCCGCAGGAGAACCAATGATTTGACAGTTACTTGGCAATTTTAAATCTCTCCGTTTCACTACTTGGCTTCCTGTGATCAAAATTCGGGTATTGGGAAAGTTTCTCGAAAGCGTTTGTATGTAAACTTGCACCGGCATGGTGGAGTTCGAACTATTCATCGCACAGAATATAACATCTGGATTGTGCAATTTGTAGATCTTATTCAAATCATCAAGTGGTGTTGAAGTACCCAAGTAAGTCACCTTTTGTCCTCGAGAACGCAACATAAATGAGGCGAACAATAGACTCAATTCGTGATTCTCTTGGTTGGGTAAAAACAATAAGAACTTTTTGGCGTTGATGAGCGGCGATACATTCAACTGGTCTATGGCCACAAACATGCGCTGCTTGATGATATTGGTAATAAAGTGTTCGTGGGCCACATGGATCGTTCCACTGAGCCAAAGAACACCCACGTGCTGCAAGAAGGGGAAAATAATATTGACAGTGGTTTCTTCCATCCCCAATTTGAGGATATTAATCGACAACACTTTGTTGAATTCCTTCTCATTGAAATCAAACATCGCTGAACTGAGTGCGGTGATTTGACTCTGATGACTAGAACTATTTTCGGATATGCTCAGTGTCCTGCTTTGAACTTCCTCCCTACTCATTTCCGCTATTCGGCTGATTTTGTAACCGTTGGCGTTAAGCATGGCGATGTTCATCATGTACTTTAGATCATCCTCTTCATAGTAGCGAATATTGGTATCGGTTCGCTTGGGCACCAACATACCATAGCGCTGTTCCCAAATGCGCAATGTGTAGGCTTTGATGCCGGTAATGTTTTCAATATCTTTGATGAAATATTTGTCGCGATAGTCTTTTTTTGACCTTTTCGCGTCACGCTTGTCTAAATCACAAACTTTCTCAGAAAAATTCGACATTAATATGAAAATTATTATTACAGGCGGCTCTGGGCTTATTGGCGGGCAGCTATCTCACCAACTTGAAGATAGAGGTCACGTTGTGTTACACTTAGGCCGATATCGTAGTAACAAACAACCCCCACAAAAAGATTTGCCATTGGGAAAAAATATTTTTTGGTCGAATCCTGAGATTTTGGAAGATGCCGACGTGGTGGTCCATTTGGCGGGAGCTAACGTAGCTAATCCATGGACAAAAAGATATAAAAAAGAAATTCTGGAAAGTCGGTCTGTGGGTACAACCGAATTAATGCGCGTATGCAATGCATGTGTCAATCCACCCAAACACATCATTTCTGCGAGCGGCATAGGGTATTATCAAGAATGGGTGCCACAAACCCTTACGGAGGAGAGCGGGGCTGGCGATGGCTTTTTGGCTCATGTCTGCAAAGTTTGGGAAGAGAGCTTATTCCGCAACAACCCCAAACAGATTCCGCTCAGTGTGGTGCGCACCGGTTTGGTATTATCGAATAAAAGCAAGATTGTGAATGCGGCACAAACACAATTTCTTGTGTGTGGGATGGTGGGATCTGTGGGATCTCACAGCAATCGTTGGAGTTGGGTCCACATTGTGGATTTGTGCAACCAATACATCGCCTTGATTGAAGGCACTTTGCAACCGGGTATCTACAACGGTGTTGCACCAAATCCGTGTACCCAGGGAGAATTTGGCGATGCTTATGAGCGTTTTCCTGCGGTCAATCTTCCTTTGTGGCTGCCCATTTGGCGATTGGAATTCTTTTTGGCGAAAAAGCTCAACGGTTTAATCCGTTTTTTAGGCATACGAAAACGGCCGATTGTACCGGAATGGATCATCAAACTGTTGTGGGGCGAACGCTCGGTCATCGCCTTAACGAATCAGTATGTATCGGCCCAAAAAACATTGGACCAAGGATTTTGTTATCAATATCCAACCATTGAATCGGCCATGCAGCATTTGCAAGGTCACCCCAAAATCTGATGCAAAAAACTGTTTACTTTTGGTTTCGCCGCGATTTGCGACTGAACGACAACCATGGCTTATTCCAGGCCGCCGTATTGGCCAAGGAAAACAACGCCCGAATACAATGTGTGTTCATCTTTGACAAGTCGATCCTAGACCGCCTCGAGAACCCCAAAGACACGCGGGTGCAGTTCATTCATCAAGAAATTGCCTCTATCAAAGAACAGTTGCAACAGGCAGGCGGCGATTTAATGGTATGGTATGGCCATCCATTGGAGATTTGGGAGCAACAACTGCAGAAGGATCCGGGTATCGCAGTGGTTTGTAACCGAGATTACGAACCATCGGCCATTGCTCGCGACAATCAAGTAGAAGCATTGTGTGGAATAAACAATACGGCGTTTTTGACGTTTAAAGACCATTGCATTTTTGAAAAATCGGAGGTTACTAAAGACGATGGCAAGCCGTATACCGTTTTCACGCCCTACAGCCGAAAATGGAAATTGCATCTTGCCCAACACCCCATGGTGCATTACACTTCAACAGACGCGATTCAGTTCCTCGCACAAGTTGCCGTGGAACAACGTTCGTCTCTACCCACTTTGGCATCGATGGGTTTTGAATCGTTTGAATTTGACTACCCCGAGAAGACGATCACCCAAATATTGATCAAGGAATACGACCAAAAAAGGAATTTCCCGTCGGTAAAGGGCACGAGTAGACTGGGGCTTCATTTTCGTTTTGGCACAATCAGTATTCGGGAAAAATTATCCAAGGCGCTCACATTGAATGAAACGTTTGTGAACGAGTTGATCTGGCGCGATTTTTACATTCAGATATTATGGCATTTTCCGCATGTGGTTAGCGGCGCATTCAAACCGCTGTACAATCAGATTGCCTGGAGAAATAGCGAGGAAGATTATGGGCGGTGGAAGGAAGGAAAAACGGGGTATCCCATTGTAGATGCTGGAATGCGTGAGTTGAATACTACAGGCTTTATGCACAACCGGGTTCGAATGATCGTGGCGAGTTTCTTGACCAAGCATTTGCTGATTGATTGGCGATGGGGAGAAGCGTACTTTGCGGAGAAGCTGTTGGATTTCGAATTGGCGAGCAACAATGGTGGTTGGCAATGGGCCGCGGGTTCAGGCGTGGATGCAGCCCCCTATTTTAGGGTGTTCAATCCTACGTTACAAATGGAAAAGTTCGATAAGCAGTTTCAGTACATCAAGCAGTGGGTGCCAGAGTTTGGCACAGCGAGTTACCCGGCGCCGATGGTTGACCATGCATTCGCCAGAAAACGTTGTTTGGATACGTACGATGCGGCGTTAAAACCCGGTTAATCGGGATTTGGGATTTATATATGGAGGATTTGCAAGATGAAAAATAAATGGGCGCTCCGCGCCCATTTATTTTTGTATTATTTTTTCAATTCGCCACCGCTGGCTGCCAGTAAGTAACTCTTGATAAACGGCCAAAGATCGCCATCCATCACGTTGCCTACGTTGCTGGTTTCCTCGCCAGTTCGAACGTCTTTCACCAACTTGTAAGGGTGGAATACGTAGTTCCTAATTTGTGAACCCCACTCGATTTTCATTTTACCATCTTCGATCTCGGCCCGCGCAGCGTTGCGTTTGGCCAATTCCAATTCATACAATCGCGACTTCAACATTTGCATGGCGCGCTCGCGGTTTCCCAACTGACTTCTATCAACCTGACAAACCACCACAATACCGGTTGGCGTGTGGGTCAACTGCACCTTCGTTTCAACCTTGTTCACATTCTGTCCGCCTGCACCACCCGATCTACTGGTATGCAACTCCACGTCTTGGGGCTTGATTTCAATTTCGATGGTATCATCCACCAATGGGTATGCATACACACTCACAAATGAGGTATGTCGGCGAGCATTGGAATCAAACGGAGAAATACGGACCATACGGTGAACCCCATTTTCTCCTTTGAGGTATCCAAAAGCAAAATCGCCTTTGATTTCGAGCGACACGCTCTTCACACCAGCAACATCGCCATCCTGTCTATCGAGTTCTGTAATAGAGAACCCATTTTTCTCTGCCCACATTAGGTACATGCGGGTAAGCATTTGTGCCCAGTCACAGCTTTCCGTGCCACCTGCACCGGCATTGATTTCCAATACACAGCCCAAGTGATCTTCTTCGCTTTGCAGCATGTTTTTGAATTCCAAATCCTCAACCAATTGCATGAGTTGGAGGTAATGGGCATGAACTTCCTCGCTGCTAGCCTCCCCTATTTCTTGGAATTCAATCAGCACTTCCAAATCTCCGATGGCGTTTGTAATCAACCCATAGGCATCGGTCCAAATTTTCTTGTCTTTGATTTTCTTCAGGTGCAACTCTGCCTTTTTCGGCTCATCCCAAAATTTGGGATCTAGGGTTTGCTCTTCTTCGTCGGCGATTTCCGCAAGTTTCCTATCGACGTCAAAGATACCTCCTCAAAGCCTCTACACGGCCTCTTAAATCTTTAAATTGCTCTGTATTCACAGGTGCAAAGGTACGATAAATCGTGAGGAGAACGACAATTTTGATACGCTTAACTGAGTCAGTGACTCAATCAACATGGATTAACTATTCTGCTTTGGCTTATGCACTTTTGTGCGGGTTGACAATCGGTGATTCGACTGCGATACAGATACAAAATCATCCAATCCAATGACCGAAAGAGATCCCCCTTCATCAGCAAATTCTTTCTCTAAATGCAACAAATTATTCATCACTGTATGATCAACAACATTACAATACGAGAGATCTACTTTATAACAATGTGTTCGTGGAACAGCATCCAATATTTTTTTCAGACCCAGCCAGTTTGAAAATACTGCGGCACCAAAAACCGTTAACAGGGATTTTTCTTTGATGACACTGACTCTGAATACATTATGGAGAGGTACACCCAATATCCATTGCGAAAATAATTTAACCAATACACCCACCACAATCCCGATTAACAAATCGGTGCAAAGTGTGGCTACGATGGTTACGCAGAACACCAACAATTGTTCAGGGCCAATCTTTGCCATTCGACCAAATTCTTTTGGACTAGCCAATTTGATACCCACACCAATCAACATCGCTGCGAGTGCAGAAAATGGAATCAAATCGCTAAACTGCAAGTCCAAAATCAAAAAAACCAGCATGAATAAGCCGTGATAAAAGTTGGACCAACGCGTTTTGGCTCCGTTATTTACGTTGGCGCTGCTTCGGGCGACTTCCGCAATCATGGGTAGCCCGCCCAAAACGGCACTAACCACATTCCCAAAACCCACGGCCATGAGGTCTTTGTTGGCATTGCTCTTTCGCTTATGGGGATCGATGGCATCGATGGCTTTGACAGTAAGCAAACTCTCCAAACTTCCTACCACAGCAAAAAGCAAAACATATTTCATAAACAACCAAGGCCTCTCAATACCATCGAAACGTTCATTCCAAGCAATTGTATGTTTCAAATCTTGATCAAAATGAATGAGATGGGCTTTCGACAACGACAATGCTGCCGCCAAGGGAATGGCAATCATCAATACAACCAATGGCTGTGGAATTTTACGAACAGCATTGATCGGGAAATAGACCCAAAACAAGACAACAATTAGGCTCAACACACCAATACTCGCGGCATTCACATCGGCCAATTGAATTGATTTGGGAATCGCCATCAATAAGTCAATGGGGTGTGTAATTGGATTTCCGGCGATATCAACAGGATTTACGCCCAAAAGAACGTGGCTTTGTTTGGCAATAATGGTTATTCCAATGGCTGCGAGCATACCATGAACAGCACTCAATGGGAAGAAATCTGCCAAAGAACCCATTCGAATGAGGCCAAATAAAACTTGCAATACCCCGGAAACCATCAAGGCCCCCAGTGCCAAATGCCAACCCAATTGTGCATCACCGTTACCAAAATCGTGAACGCTACCAGCAACAATCATGATCAATCCTGCAGCAGGACCTTTTATTGTCAAAACAGAACCAGAAATCCAAGAAACCAAAACACCACCAATCATCGCTGTAATCAGCCCCATAATGGGAGGAAATTCACTCGCTTTAGCAATCCCCAAACTCAGCGGAAGTGCAATCAAAAAAACCAGAAATCCAGCCGATAAATCACTGATAAAATGCGATTTAAGTCCTTTTATACCGTCTTCTGGAACGAGCGATTTTTTGGTTGTTTGACTCACAGTTGCGCAACAATTTCAACCGTAAAATGTATAGTCAAACTAACTTTCTACGGCAGTTGCAAAGTTACTCAGGTGTGTAGGCTGGATCTCCGACTATTGTCAGAATCCATCGGCGTCGTTGAGAAATGGAAATTTGGCACGAAACTGTTCTAGCGGACCTTTTTCCAAAACCACATGGGCGATGCCTTCTCTTTCATGGGGTTGCATCAGATAATCACCATCGAACCGAAGGGCTTGAGAATGTCCATTATGGGCGATGCCTTTTCCATCGTTTCCTACCCTGTTTACAGCCAACACGTAGCACTGATTTTCAATGGCACGGGCTTTCAGCAATGCATCCCAAGCAGCAATTCTGACAGAAGGCCAATTGGCCACAATCAGCATGCACTGGGGTATGTTCGACTGTTCGGCGAGCATCGTTTTGCGCAACCATGCCGGGAACCGCAAATCGTAGCAAATAAATGGCGCGATATCCCATCCTTGAAAGCGAAACACACAGGGTTTATCTCCAGCGGTATAGGATTCGTGTTCTCCAGCGAATGAAAATAGGTGTCGTTTATCATACTGAGCCACCACCTGGCCTTGATACACAGCCAAAAAGCGGTTGTAGAACTGTCCGTTTTCTTGAATCGCCAAACTACCACAGATCATTCTATCTGCACTCATGGCCTTCATCCATTGCACGGTTTCACCGTCCATGGATTCGGCCCACTCCTGCGGACTCATGGTAAAGCCTGTTCCAAACATCTCCGGCAAAACAACCAACGAATTGGACATGGTTTGTCCCATATGCCACTGCAATCTCGCCCTGTTGGCTAAAGGATTTTCCCAGTTGAGGGCGGTTTGGATGAGGTAGACGTTTAAAGCTGACATAACAATTCTGTACTCTTTAGCAGGGTTTCATCATTTTTGGCGAAACAAAACCTAAGCCAACGTTGGTTGGGGTGCGGATTTTCATAAAACGCACTCACCGGAATCGAAGCCACACCCAATGTTTCTGTGAGATGAATGGCAAAATCAAGATCGGGCCTATCGGATATATCGCTGTAATCCACGATTTGAAAATAGGCACCCGCACATGGAAGCAATCGAAACCGCGATTTGTGAAGTCTGTCTACAAATAAATCTCGTTTTTGCTGCATTACTGTGGAAACAGATTTTTCATAGCGGGGATTGCTCGACAAGAATTCCGCCGCGGCAATTTGCATGGGTGTATTCGCTGCAAAAGCCAAAAACTGATATATTTTTCTTATTTCGTGGGTAAGATTTTCAGGCGCAGTTACATAGCCCAACTTCCATCCGGTGGCGTGAAAGGTTTTACCAAACGAAGATATTGCCACCGCTCGATGAGCCAATTCAGGCACTTGCAAGACTGAAACATGTTCAGATTCATCAAAAACCATGTGTTCGTATACTTCATCGCTCAGAACAATGACTGAAGTATCAGTTAGTACTTGCGACAACGCAGCCCACTGTGCGCGACCAAAAACCAAACCCAAAGGATTGTGTGGCGTATTTACGACCACCATTTTCGTTTTGGCATTGATTGCATGTTTCAAGGCATCGAAAGGATAACTCCCATCAGGATTGATCGACAATCGCACGGGTACACCACCGGCCAACACAATGGATGGCGCGTAACAATCGTAAGAGGGATCGAACAATATCACTTCATCGCCCGACATCACCAAGGCTTGAAAAACCGAAAATAAACCAGCGGTTGCCCCCGGAACAATGGTAATGTGCTTGTCCGCATCAATGGAAAATAACCTGCCCCAGCTATTTTGTCTGTCAGCCAATACCTGCCTCAACGAAAGCTGTCCAGCCATCGGCGAATACTGATTCAGGCCATTCTTCATGGCGCGATGAACCGATTCTACGAGAGTGGGATCTGGATTGAATTCAGGAAATCCTTGAGATAGATTGATGGCGTTGTGTTTGGCGGCGAGGGCCGACATCACGGTAAAGATTGAGGCTCCCTGACCGGGAAGTTTCGAAACTTGCACAGAGCGAATTTACATACTCCGGTGATTGAAAACATCGGAGATGGGGAAATAATATTTTGGATATTCATTGGCTTAGCGATGTAAAATTGACTAAATTTGCAGCCCTTTCAACTCCAAATGGAGCTGAGAACCGGGCCCTTAGCTCAGCTGGTTAGTAGCACCTGACTCATAATCAGGGGGTCGCTGGTTCGAACCCAGCAGGGCCCACACGAAGCCTCCTCTCCATTAGCGAGGGGGCTTCTTTATTCATTACCCACATTTTTAACGGTTTTTCAATGGCGATGGGCAACGAAATTGAACTTGCTACGCATGTTCAAAGCAAGTCACTCATGCGTGAATTTCGACTGTTTACCAACTAATTCTCCTACGACTCATTGGTGTAACATACAAAAAGTAATTTGCAACGTTTTTTTTTCATTGTTCAGTAACGAATTCATAGAAATTTACAGCCTCGTCATCTCCATTCTTGGAGGTTTATTGGCGATGTATTTGATTTTCAATCGAGAAAGCAATGACAACCAATACCTAAACAACCTTTTATCGGTCATTATTCTTTCGAGCTGTTTTCACTTCATCAGAAATTTTTTGATTTCCTCTGGATGGATCATGGAAGCACCATGGGTTTATGGTTCATTTTCTATGATTTACCTATTGGCACCCCCCGTGACTTTTTTGTACATGCGAGGAATACTCCACGATGAAGATTATTTCAAGAAAAAAGACCTAGTGCACTTTATTGCCCCATTTGTTCAATTCCTTCTTAGTCTCAAATACATTTTTAGTTCTAACGTTCACAAATTGACCATTGTTCGTTCGATTAGCGACTCTAACAACCTTATGAATTCGGCGTCGTTCAATGGTATTTCCTACAAAATTTTCTTTGTTGCTGTATTTTTATCGGTTCTAACCTACTCCATTTTTTGTTTCCGAGAACTCAAGACGCGTAAACATTTTTCTGCGTCTAAACACAACCGCTATGTCTTCAGGTGGACATTTACTGTGACATCAATTATAGTTTCAATGGCCTTCTTCATGTTGATGAATGCGGTTATAACGATGTTAGAAGTCAAAGATGTGAAACAATTGGTCTTTTTTGGCCCATTTTACGAATTCCGTCTTCTGCTGTTTACTGTTACAATAGCCATGATCGTTTATTCAGATGGACTGCGATTGGGATTGCCCAACTTTGCGAGAAATATTCGTATTATTCAACCCGGTATGGATGCATCCGCAGATGGAGCAGAGAATACGGAAGCATTCGTTTCCGGGGTTTTGACTGAACAACAAATCCAAACCTACCAACAGTTACTGACTGATTTTTTTGAGCACAATGCTGAGGTATACACACAGTTGCAATTCAATTTGGAACACCTATCGCATGCAACCAAAATCCCCAAACACCACTGGGGTTATTTTTTCCGCTATCACAGCGATGTGAGTTTTGTGGATATGAGAAATGAATATCGAATCAATTACGCGAAGAAAATCATGCAATTGCCGGCCTTCAAGAATTATACCATCGAAGCCATTGGTGAAGCTTCTGGTTTTGGTTCACGGACCACATTCTTCAATGCTTTCAAAAAACACCATGACGTATCTCCAAGCGATTATCTGGAGCAAATCAAATCATAACTTCTGTTTCAAATCTGACCAGTCTGCAACACCGGGTTCTGTCGCCAATAGTTTTTTTATTTTTGACTTAACATTGCGGATGTACTGATCATTCAGTTTCAGCAACGCAGCGATTTCTCGTGGCTTATTACCCAATACCGTTAAGATCAAAATACGTCGTTCCGTTGTATTCAAAGCCTTGAGTTGGGGGTATTGAACAAATAAGTAATCATATGATTCGTATACCACCTCAGATAAACTGGGCTGAATAACAGATTGGCTCAATTGGGCGAGACGCTCCAAATCCAATCGAATAGAAATCGCTTCAGGATCTCTGGCAAACCCTGCAGTTCTCAATCGCTGTCCGATACCCGACACCTCCTCCAAAATTGATTGGGAGATCGCTACAACGTTTTCTTTGAGTTCTTTTTCTTGTCTGAGCATCTCCAATTCTTGTTTCACCAACTTTGCTTCTAGGGTGATTATATCGTTCCGCTTTTTGCCATTTTTCACATAAAGTGCAAGACCAATAATCGCAGAGACAAGCAAGACCATTAAAAAAATCGACAAATAGGTTAACAAACGATTACTGCTGGTTTCACGTTCAATCTCAAGTTGTTTCTCTACCATGGCATTTTTCATCGTTGTTTGATCCAATTGAACATCGATATCTACCATATGCAGAGAATCTTTGAAGTCTGCCATTTTCATTTGGTTTTCAAAAAACCTGGTTTCCCACAATCTAGCCAAATTTGCATTACCCTGATTTTTGTATACGCCACTTAACAACGAGGCATATTCCACTCTGGCAACCAATTCCAATTCATCCTGTTTAATTGCGTCATTGTAAAAAGTTTGAATGCTATCAATTGACAGTGGAAAATCCATAAACTTGAGTGATTTCAACAAAACGTGCTTAAACTTGATGATGGATCTGGGCTGATTTTCATAAATCATTGGTTTGAGCGTGTCGATGTGTTCTTTAAAACCACTTATATCGCCTTTATCCAAAATCACCTCTGACTCAATGGATCGATACAATGGGATGTGCAATGGGTCAATTAGTTGAAAATTGATCAATTTCAAAATCTCGCCACTCTTTCTCACATCATTCCGCATTAATAACAAATTGGCGTAATTCAATTTTAGTAATACTGCAGCCCTATCATTTGGATCTTTCATCCATTGTTCTCTGTTTTGCTCACAGAGCGCTATAGCGCGATCATATTTCAATTCAGACGTCAACGACGCCACCAAATTATTCACCAACATCAATGAGGGCTTATTATGCTTTTGGCTGTAAGAATAAGCCTCTGAAAAATAATAAGAAGAAGCACCAAACATACCTAAATCGTGGTAAGCAGCTCCGGCATTCAGCGCCAAAGTAAATTGCAGTATGGTATCGCCCACATCCTTAGAGAGTCTGTATCCTTTCACCAATGCCATACTCGCACTATCAGGTTCTCCAATCATATAGTAATAACTACCCAAGAAATTGAACGCCATCAGTTGATTATTGATGTCTGCGGCCGCAGCAAATTTTTCCCGCAATAAGAATTTATTCCAAGCCTTGTCATACTCGCCCAAAATCATGTAGTGGTAGGCATAATTCAAATTATGGTAAACGAAAAATCGCTTGTTTCCTGAAGTATTGGCAAAGTCTTGCATAATCCCAAGCATCTTATCTGCTGAATCTGCCAAACCCAAACGATCCATGCGACCTTGTACATTACAAATATTTTGCACATACTTTTCTGGGTCTTTTTCAACGAAGAAATACTGACGAATTGAGTCTACGTGGGTACATTGATCAGTATAATAACTATGCCATCGTTTTTGCTCCGGAGATTGACAATTCGAGAGCATAAATACGATGGATGTAACATATAACATTTGGAATATTACATTCTGACCAAAAACGGAAAAAGCGGTTGACTTTGTAATAAATTTTTTCATACAGCACCGCAATTTATAATATTTCATAACCAAAAACAACACTCAGCCAGTCTTGTTGTTTCGTTTTTTATAATATCAGTAATGTTTTATAACAAAATATTTGGTGATCGTGCCTTGTGGTGTAGTTGCCTATAATTTTGAACCTATCCTACAGAAAAAGCCATGTATTTCTACACAAACAAAAGCCAAGTTCCTAATACCTATTTGCACATCAAATCCGTGGTGAAAGAACTTCAACCATTATTTGATTTATCTAAGTTGGCTAACACAATGATGGATGATCAAGGTTCCCCGGCGTTAATTTTCGTCGATATAACCACAGGTGATGACATCTTGGACGACTTTCGCGATGCACAAACACACCCATACATTGTTATCATCGACAGCGAAAATCAATTTGCTCAAACTTGCGTGCAGCGCAGTGCAGAATTGTGTCTTCGTGATTATTTGAACTTGCCGTTGTACCAGGACGATATACTCAATTGTTTGGATCGTTACTTCCATTGGTTAGAACGCAAAAAGACGGCCAACAAAAACAACTTGGTCATTAAGGACAAAGGCGCCCAGATCTACATAGAAACCACCTCCATCAAACTATTGGAAGGCTTCGGGTCTTACACCCGCATACACACGGCAGATAGAGTATACATCGTTTCCAAAACCATCAAGAAAATTTTGGAATTGTTACCAAATCAGTTCATTCGCACCCACCGCTCCTTTGCCGTACACCAAAAACAAGTCCGATCGCTCATGGGCAATACATTATTGCTACAAAATGGCGAATCGGTGAAAGTATCCAAGGCGGGCCGACAGATTATCTTGAATCATTTTAACAAGGCGAGTTAATTCCTATCTTCGCCTCCGTGGATGTTTCTACAGGAATATCGGCGGTTATCATTACCCACAACGAGTCTGCAAACATCGCTCGATGCATCAAATCTGTCAATGACTTGGTGGACGAAGTTCTTGTTGTTGACAGCTACAGCACGGACAACACATGTGAAATCGCCAAAAACCTTGGCGCGCGAGTCATTGAACATCCCTTTGAAGGACATATCCAACAAAAAAACTGGGCCAAAGACCAAGCCACCTTCCATTGGGTCTTGAGCCTGGATGCCGATGAATGTTTGTCAGACGAATTGCGCATCCATTTGCAAAATGCCATCAAAAACGGCCTCTTATACGGCCAAACCAAAGGATTTGCCTTTTCTAGACTCAATCATTTGGGCGATTTGCCCATTCGTGGCTGTGGATGGTATCCTGATACCAAATTGCGGTTGTGGGATCGCAGATGTGGGAATTGGTCTGGCAGAAATCCGCACGACAAATTTGTGATTCAACCGAAATACCCCATTGATAAGATGAAGGGGGATATTTTGCACTACAGCTACAGCGATTTGGGTGCAGTGAAACAGCAAGCCTTGAAATTTGGCAAAATTGGCGGGCGTGCCATACAATCTGAACTTGTTGATTTTTCAGGTTCACCGGTTAGACACCAATTGATCTTCGCCTTTTTACTCCTGAAACTCCTCACGGCTGGTCCAACGCGGTTTATTCGAAATTATTTATTCAAACGAGGTTGGATGTACGGATACAATGGCCTTGCGATCTGTTACTGGCAAATGGTTGAAGTTACTTTGAAATACGGGTGGGCTTTGTTTGGCAAACGACAATCTTAATTCAGCGTTCAAAACAACTAGCGGAACAACCAACCATGGCTTTGCTACCCCAAATCAGCGATTTTCAACTCGAAGCAGGTTGCGATGAGGCAGGCCGGGGTTGCTTAGCAGGCCCGGTGGTTGCTGCAGCAGTGATTCTCCCTCCCGATTTTCATCATCCTTGGCTCAACGATTCCAAGCAAGTGGGCAAATCACACCGTGAGGCTTTGCGCAAGATCATTGAATCAGAAGCCCTTTTCTGGGGAATTGGCAGTTGCACACCCACCGAAATCGACAAAATAAACATTCTCAATGCCAGCATTTTGGCGATGCATCGTGCCTTGGACAATTTGGGCACCGAGCCCCATTTTATCGCAGTGGATGGCAATCGATTCAAACCCTGGGGCGATATCCCCCACAAAACAGAAGTAAAGGGCGATGGTCGTTTCTTACATATCGCAGCCGCCAGTATTTTGGCAAAAACCCATAGAGACACACTCATGGAGGATCTACACCTGTCACACCCCCACTACGGCTGGGATCGAAATGCTGGGTATCCTACAGCTTCGCACCGACAGGCCATTCGCGATTTCGGCATCACCGAGCACCACCGAAAAACCTTTCGCTTGCTGCCAGAGCAACTCTCGCTTTTTTAATCAGTTAAAGTGGCGATTGCCATTTTCTGTCTGACCCATTTTCTCGCTTCGCTTCCATCAGCGATGTAAAATATTTCGCTTGACAATTCGTCCATTTTGATTAAATTGTTGTCGTAAAGTTGTTAATATTATTACCAAATGCCAGAAACCATCATCACCCACATGGATTTAGACTCGTTTTTTGTGAGTGTAGAGCGATTGAAAAACAGCGCCTTGAATGGCAAGCCGGTAATCATTGGCGGCAATAGCGATCGCGGGGTGGTGGCCAGCTGCAGCTATGAAGCCCGATCCTTTGGCATCCACAGCGCCATGCCCATGAAACAAGCCAAGCAATTATGTCCGAACGCCATCATCATCCGCGGTGATTCCCAGCTTTACAGTGATTATTCCAAGGATGTCACCAGCATCATTGCCGAATCTGTGCCTTTGTACGAGAAGAGCAGTATCGACGAATTTTACATCGATCTCACGGGGATGGAGAAGTTTTTTGGCTCGTGGAAGTTGGCGATAGAATTGAAGGACAAGATTTTGCGGGAGACGGGGCTACCCATTAGTTTTGGGTTGGCCAGCAACAAGACGGTAAGCAAGGTGGCTACGGGTACGGCCAAGCCGGCGGGACAGCGGAAGGTGGATTTTGGCGATGAGATTCCGTTTTTGGCGCCATTATCGGTCCGGAAAATTCCGGGCGTTGGTGCGGAAACCTACAAAACGCTGAGGGGATTGGGTATTCAGTACATCAAAACGCTACAAGAAATGCCCATGGAATTGCTGTTCAAAACGCTACAAAAGCCGGGGATTGACTTGTGGAAGAAGGCGCAAGGCATAGACAATCGCAAAGTAGAGCCTTACCAGGAGCGAAAAAGCATTGGCTCTGAACGCACTTTTGAAAAAGACACAATTGATGTTGTTAAACTGCGCAACATCATCAGCGCAATGGCCGAAAACCTGGCATATCAACTCAGGAAGGGCGATAAACTCTGTGCTTGTATCACGGTAAAAGTGCGCTACAGCGATTTCAACACCCATACACTACAAGCCAAGATTCCGTATACCAGCGCAGACCACATACTGATTGCCAAATCGTTGGAACTGTTCGACAAACTCTACAATCGGCGTTTGTTGATTCGATTGATTGGGGTTCGATTGAGCGATTTGGTCAGCGGAGGGTTTCAGATGAATTTGTTTGAAGACACCGAAGAACTCGCCAATCTATATCAAGCGATGGATAGGCTGCGCAATCGCTATGGAAACGATGCCGTAAAACGCGCCAATGGCCTGGAAATTCACAGCTTGGGCAGGTCAGACAATCCCTTCGATGGCGGTCCGCCCCTTTTGTTAGCAAACCGGCGGCAGTAAGAAAAAAAGGATTATTTTTGTAAGGAAATGAGAACCTGGGTGCTTTACCTCTGTCTAACTATCGGCTTTTTGGTTAACCAACAAGCATTTGCACAGACCCCATCCCTCATTATCTGCAAAGGCAGCAGTGTCAACTACAAGGAATTCAATGAACCCGGCAGTTTGCCATCGGTGGCATGGGCTTGGAAATTTCAGGGCGGCAATCCAGGAACCTCTAGCGCGCGCGAACCCCAGAACATCAATTACCCAGATACGGGATTATTCATCACAGAATGCACTTCTACATTTAACAACGGCACTACATCCACCAAATCAGTGTATGTATTGGTTATTTGGGCAGCGCCGGAGCCTATCCCTATCAAAGATACCAGTTTGTGCAATCCCGCGGTTAGCCTCACATTGAACGCTGGCAACAACCACAGAGGATGGAGTTACCATTGGACAAGCAGCGATGTAGATTTAAGCGCAACTGACACAAACAATCGCACCTTGGGTGTACAAAAGGCAGGCACCTACAACGTTAAAGTATACAGCAAATGTGCGGTAACGAGCAAAACCATCACCATCAAATTGGGCGAAGTGCCCAAGGTAAATTTGGGCAAAGACCAATTTGTTTGCCGAAATACGGCTGTGGGCTTGGATGCGGGTTCAGGCAATGGATATAAGTATCAGTGGGCGCCAACCAACGAAAACACACAAACCATTATGGCCACAACCGCAGGAACGTATCGGGCTACGGTTACATCGGCCGATGGTTGCAGTGCATATGACGAGGTCAACTTGATCGATAGCTGTCCGCCCATCGTCCACATCCCCAATACATTCACACCCAATGGCGCATCGCCCAACGATCTATACCGTCCTTATTTGGAAGGCTTCGTAGCCATGGAAATGCGCATTTACAATCGTTGGGGAGAGAAGGTGTTTGAAACCCTGGATATCAACGGCGCGTGGGACGGGTATTATCAATCCAAAGAGGCACCCGAAGGCGTTTATGTTTGTTTGATCGAATTGATGGGAAACAATGGTTTTAGGCAGGTTCACAAGACCGATATCACTTTGCTTCGATAGACTTTTTTCTTTTTTTACACCGATTACCAACGCCATGCGATTTTGTGCTTGGTAATTCTTTTATTTGTAATAGGTCTCATTGAAAACCATGAACATCCGTATCCTAATCCTTTCCCTAACGCTGTGCATCATCGGATTGGCACAAGCACAAACTAAGGCTGTCCTCAAGTCGAGAGAATATTTTACCGCCGCCAAGTACGTAGACGCACAAAAAATGAGCGCAAAGGGCTTGGAAGATGACAAAACGGAAGCTGAACTTTGGTATATCAAGGCCATTTCCGAGTATGAGATGTATCAGATCGATAAGTACAGAAAAGGCGATGTGGACTATTTTAAGGAGGCGATGAAGAGCGCGGTGAAAGCCAAGGCCTACGACAATGATGGCAGCTACTTCGAGCAATATGGTGTGCGATTCAATGCATTGGTTGTCGCCAATAACAAGGAAGCCATTAGCAATTACGGACAAGGTCGCTACCCCCGTGCCTTACAAATGTACAAAACAAGCTTTGACTTAACCGGCGATACCATCGCCCTAGGAATGGCAGGACATTGTTATTGGCTATTGAAGCAAAACTTGGATGCTGTAAAAACGATGCGTAAGGTGGCCAACATGAATTACCTGGCCAATGCCGAGGGCAAGCACAAGAAAACCTATGTAAGAGAGGCTTTTGAGGTACTTACCGATTATTATTTGAATGAACGCAAGCTTACAGACAGCGCATTGATTTACTGTGAAATGGGGTTGTCGGTTTTTCCTTTAAACCAAAAATTGTTGGGCTGGGAACGTTCGATGATCGACGTTGATTTGGCAACAACACGGGCCAATACCGGCTACAGCCAGATGTACAACCAGCTCCTGACCAAAGCATTGTTCTTCTTTCCTAGCGATACCTTTTATTTGCACGAGCAGAACAATTACTATTTGAATCGAATGGGTTATTTGGCCCAAAACAATGACTGGACAGAGGCAGAATCGGTATTTATCGACTTCTACAATCGCAAAGTAGATTTGTTAGACCGCAAATCGAAGAACAGCACCGATCCATTTTTGATGAAGGATTCGTTTGCTTTTATAAACCAATGCTTGGAATATTACTTGAGTAACAACGCCAAAGGGGGCACCGTTTTCTTCTTTTACAAGTGGTACCCTATCCAGTTCAAATCGGCCCAAATTGATGAGAAAAAACTGGAAGTATTGTTGAACAATCCGCCAACAGCCATCAGTCATCGCCTAATTGCTATGCTGATGGATCACGGGGCGAACAAATACCCCAAAAATGCGAATTTGAAAAAATATCGTTTGAATACATTCAACGCGTGGACCAAACAAAAAATCGCATACTACGACTGGGCAAGAATTTTATCGCTCAGCGACTCTGTCATCAAAGACTTCCCAAAAAATACTACATTGAAGCCCATGCAACAGGGATTGTTGGCGCGCGCATCTGATTCCTTGATGAAGGAAGGGCTATTGGAAGCGGCTTGGGGTTGCTACTATCGCTTGCAGAAAGAGAATCCCAAATTTTTGGGCTTACCAGCATTGCAGGTGCGATTGGCGAAAACCGACTTCGACGTTCGGTACAAGGGCAGTAAAATCGGCTACGCTACAATCAAAGGCAAAAAAGTGGCCCAAACGGGTTGGAATGGAAACAGCAAAACGTGTACTTCGGGAACTTTGCCTGATTCAACATTGCGCAAAATCACGGATCGCATCAATTATTTCCGTCAAAACTCAGGCGTAACCAAAGGCATTCAGTTCGATCAAGACAAACACATTGCCTGTATGCAAGCCGCAACCATGTATGCACCAGTGGGCGTTTTCAGTCGCGAACCCAAACCCGAAACACACAAGTGCTTTACCACCGCGGCCGCCGATGCAGCCATTTACGGAACTGCAGTATTGGAAGCCAACCCTGCGCAAAGCACCACCGTTTTGATGAGTGATACGAAAAGCGAAGAATTGTACAACCGCCGTTTATTAACCCATCCAGGTATGCTAAACTATGGCTTTGGTTGTGCGGAGAATAATTCAGTGTTTTGGTTGGCCGATAAGAATATAATGGCCATCGACACACAGTATTACAGAGACCATTTTGTGTGCTGGCCTGCAGCGGGTGCTTCACCAAGCATGTTAACGTTTGAGCGATGGAGCTTCTCGATTTTACAACCGTTGGAGGACGCTGTGGTTACCATCGCATCCAAAAAACACGGTGCCATTGAGAGCAATATCACCGTTCAACCGGGCAGCGGATTGGGCTTGCCCACCTTGGCGATCACTCCTTTGGGAATGACTCAATGGTCAGCCGGCGACGAAATCAAAATCACCGTGGTGTTGAAAAACAAGAAAACTTACAGCTATACCACCACCCTGTTTTGATTAGATAGTAAATTTCATTACCTTTGCAGTCCTTTTTTAAGGTCCTTTCTGCACGCGTGGCGTAATTGGTAGCCGCACCAGACTTAGGATCTGGCGCCGTAAGGTGTGTGGGTTCGAGTCCCTCCGCGTGCACTACTCCCCTCCTCTGTTTGCTTTACGGCAATGTGGCGGGGATTTTTATTTACACTGAAACGCAACAAATTGTGAATATTCAACTCGAAAAACACGACGATCTCAATCTTACCGTAATTATCTCTTTGGGTAAGGAAGACTACCAAGAAAAGGTAGAAAAAGAAGTAAAACGCATCCAAAAGAGCGCCAACATCAAAGGGTTCCGTCCAGGAAAAGCCCCATTGGGAATGGTTCAAAAGCTTTACGGCAAGGGCATCCTAGCAGAAGAAATTCAGAACATGGCCTCAGACGCCATGAACAAATACATCCAAGATGAGAAATTGGATATTTTGGGTTATCCCATCGCAAGTACGAAAGTTGAAAGTGAAATCGACATTGAAGCCAGTGAGAATTTCAAGTTTGCTTTTGACTTGGGAATGGCACCTCAGTTCGGGTTGAATATTTCTTCGAAGGATACTTTGGAGCAGTTCGATATTCAAGTGGGCGAAAAGGAAGTAACCGACGATATCAACCACTCTCGCAAGCGTCACGGCAAAATGTTTGATGTAGAAACTGCAGCAGACGAGGACATCATTTATGCTGGTGTAACAGAATTGACAGACGGTGGTGAAGTGTTGGAAGGTGGTATTGCTGAAAAGAGCATCAGCTTCGTGGCTTCAATGATCGAAGACAAAAAAGCCAAGAAATCTGTTTTGGGTAAAAAAGTTGGTGATGAGTTAATCGTTAGTGTGAAGACCTTGTTGAACAACAACGAAACCGTCATTTCAAACACATTGGGCATTGCCAAAGAGGGTGTTGCGGATTTGAGCGATCATTTCAAGATTGTCATTACCGAAATCAAGCGCAGAACCGATGCTGAATTGAACGAAGAATATTATCGCGAAGTTTTTGGCGAGCAGGAAATCCCTGCCAGTGAAGAAGAGTATCGCGCAAAAATTCAGTCGAACTTGGAAAACTATTATCGCAACGAAGCAGATCTTTGGTTAGATCACCAAATCGGCCATTTGTTGATGGAAAAGCACCCCATTGAATTGCCCGATGAATTCTTGAAGCGTTGGTTGATTACCACCAAAGAAAACGAATACAACTTCGAGAACATCGAAGAAAAATATGCCGAAGAAAAAAGCGCATTGCAACGCAGATTGGTGATCGACAAAATTGCCGCTAGCCACAACTTGCAGAGCACAGAAGAAGATATCCGCGAAGAGGCACGCATTTATTTCCACGGTTTGTACAGACAGTACGGTTTGAACATCCCTATGAACGATGCATTCTTGGATGAAAGCATCAATAAGCGTTTGGCTGAGCGTGAATTTGTGATGCAAATGGCAGATCGCGTGATTTACCGTAAAGCTTACGATGCGATTAAAGGTGATGTAACCCTGAAATCAAAGAAAATTTCGGTGGAAGATTACTTTAAACACGTAAATGCGCACAAATCTGAGCATGGTGAATAACCATTTCTGATTTAGATTTGTTATACAAAGAAAACAACATGGATTACGGCAAAGAATTTCAAAAATACGCAACCAAGCATCTGGGCATCAGTAGCTTAAGGGTTGACGAATACACCAAATTGGTTTCCCAAAGCAGTGGCATCTATGGATTGACCCCTAACATCATCGAGGAGCGTCAAATGAACGCCAGTGTCATTGACATTTTCTCTCGCTTGATGATGGACAGAATCATTTTCTTGGGTGTTCCTATCTATGAAGATGTAGCGAATATCATCATGGGCCAATTGTTGTTTTTGGAAAGTGCCAATCCAAACCGCGATATCCAAATATATATCAATAGTCCCGGCGGAAGTGTATACGCAGGATTGGCGATTTACGACACCATGCAATACATCAGTTCTGACGTTGCCACAATTTGCACCGGTATGGCTGCAAGTATGGGTGCTGTTTTGATGTGTGCGGGTGCCCATGGCAAAAGAACTGCCCTTCCCCACTCTCGCATCATGATTCACCAGCCTTTGGGTGGAGCACAAGGACAAGCATCTGATATTGAAATCACATATAAAGAGATTAGTAAATTGAAAAAAGAGCTATACGACATTATCTCTCACCACTCCGGTCAGTCCTTCGAGCGTGTTGAAAAAGACAGCGATCGCGACTACTGGATGACGGCCGAAGAGTCAAAGGCGTATGGCATGATTGACGAGGTTCTGGGCCGACGCAATAAATAATTGGAATGAAAGCCAAAGACCCCATTTGTTCCTTTTGCGGACGCAGGAAGAGCGAATCGTTGATGTTGATTTCTGGTTTAGATGGCCACATCTGTGACCAGTGTGCAGACCAAGCCCAAAAGATTGTAGAAAAAGAATTGAGCATAGGTGGAACTTCTTTGGATGAAGAAACCAATACCGTTGGGACGAGCAACAAAAAACTCCCCAAACCCGCCGAAATTAAAACCTTTTTAGACCAATACGTAATCGGTCAAGATCAGGCCAAGAAAACCCTCAGCGTAGCGGTCTACAACCACTACAAGCGATTGAATAGCAAAAAATCTGCTGGAGATGGGGATGTTGAAATTGAAAAATCAAACATCCTGATGATTGGCGAAACCGGAACGGGCAAAACCCTTCTGGCGAAAACCCTTGCCAAAATACTGGATGTGCCTTTCTGCATTGCTGATGCCACTGTTCTAACAGAAGCTGGTTATGTTGGTGAAGACGTTGAAAGTATTATCAGTCGACTGTTACAGGTGTCCAACTACAAACCCGAACAAGCAGAACGGGGGATTATATACCTCGACGAGATGGACAAAATTGCCCGCAAAGGCGATAATGCGTCTATCACACGAGATGTTAGCGGTGAAGGTGTACAACAAGGATTGTTAAAGATTCTTGAAGGAACCATTGCCAATGTTGCCCCCGAAGGAGGACGGAAACACCCTGACCAAAAATATATCAAGGTGGATACATCCAACATTCTGTTCATTTGTGGCGGCGCTTTTGATGGTATTGAAAAAATCATTTCACGTCGCGTACAGAAACAAGCTGTGGGATTTAAAAGTGCGCACAACAAGGAAATTCAGGACAAGAAGTTATTGAGTTTGGTGGCACCTTCCGATTTGCGTTCATTTGGATTGATCCCTGAATTGATTGGTCGTTTACCCATTTTGACCGCTTTAGAGCCCTTGGACAAGGAAACGTTGAAATCCATTCTCACCGAGCCCAAGAATGCCCTGCTCAAGCAATATATTCACTTGTTTGCTTTGGATAAAATCACCCTGCAATTCAACGATTCCGCTATCGAGTATATTGCCGAAATCGCCTTTGAAAACAAGTTGGGTGCCAGGGGATTGCGTGGTATCTGCGAATCAATACTTCAAGACTATATGTATGAGGGACCTTCTTCCAAGTCCAAATCAACGGTGTCTATCACCCGAGAAATTGCTGAAGAAAAATGGACCCGTGCAGACAGTCAGAAATACGCTTAAGTTGATTTTGATGTTTGCCAATGGCAATCGTTAAGAATCACACTACTACACTGTTAATTTTCTCTTTCCCTATCCATTCTGCCGTTTCATGGCCTTGTATCCCATGGTTTTTTGGGTAAATTGCAACCCGGTATGGAAAAAAATAACAAAAGTGTGCTCACCGCATGGACCATGTATGATTGGGCCAACAGTGTATATTCATTGAGCATTTCCTCTGCAATCTTCCCCACATTTTACGAAAGTTTCACCCCGAAACACATTGAGTTCATGGGGTATGATTTTAAAAATACTGCCCTCTACAGCTATTGCTTGAGTTTGGCCTTTTTGATCAACGTGTTGCTGGTGCCTTTGTTATCTGGAATCAGCGATGCCTCCGGAGCCAAGAAGCCTTTCATGCGATTCTTTGTGATCTTAGGAAGTTTGGGTTGCAGTAGTTTATTTTTCTTTAATGGCGATAACTACCTGTTTGGACTTGGATGTTTTATGGTTGCGACACTCGGCTGGGCAGGAAGTTTGGTGTTTTACAACGCTTTTTTACCAGAAATTGCCACACCCGATCGATTTGATCGACTATCGGCACGCGGTTTTACCATGGGCTATATCGGTAGCGTGCTAATGTTAATATTCAATTTACTGTTATTAATTAAACACGATTGGTTTGGATTACCCAGTCCGAAAGAAAGCGTACTTCCCTTCCAGATTGGGTTCCTCACGGTGGGTATATGGTGGTTAGCCTGGTCATTTTGGCCATTGATAAAATTGCCTGGCAAATTGGCCGCAAAATCCAAATCAAGCATTTGGAGTGGCTACCATGAAATTAGAAAGGTATTTGCCGAGGTACGAACAATGAAATCCGTGAAGATTTTCTTGGGTGCATTTTTCGTGTACACCATGGGTGTTCAAACGGTTATTTATGTGGCAGCACTGTTCGGAAAAGATGTACTCCTGCTCAAATCTGAGGAAATGCTTACTACCATTCTATTGATCCAATTGATTGGCATCGCAGGGGCCTATTTCTTTGCTTTTTTGGCCGATCGCATTGGAAACAAAGCCGCCATCTTTGTCAGTTTGATCATTTGGACCATCGCATGTTCTTTGGCGTTCAAATTAGAACCCCGTCATCCAGAACAATTCTTTGCGCTTGCTTGCTTGATCGGAACAGTGATGGGTGGTATTCAGAGTTTATCTAGAGCCACCTACGCCAAGTTAATCCCTGGCGATCGCGACAACACCTCTTATTTCAGCTTTTTTGAAGTAACCGAAAAGTTGGGGATTGTATTGGGCACATTTGCATGGGCTGCCATTGACAATATCACCGGCGACATGAGAAATAGCATCTTATCGCTCATGGTCTTCTTCTTTATTGGAATGGGTATACTGTACTTCCTCCCTACCGATAAACTTCAACCATCAAAAAAGAAGTAATATCCCGATTATCTCAACAATGTGATTGAACCGGTATACTCGTATGCCTCATCATCCATAGAATACAAGCGAATGGAGTAGAGATATACGCCATCTTGGCATTCTGCGCCGTTGGCTGTACCATCCCATCCCTTCAACAAGTCATCGGTCTCGTACAATTTCTCACCCCAACGATTGTAGATCTTCATCACTGCATTTTTGTAGTTCATGGCCACAGGTGCAAATGTGTTGTTTTTGTTGGGCCCTGCACCATCTGGGGTGAAGGCATCTGGAATAAACACGATGATATCTGGGCCCACATACACCGTTCTATAGGCAGTGTCTGCACATCCTTTGTCTGATTTCACAATCAAACGAATGGTATATGTTGCAGTGTCTTTACCGTATGCATACAGCGTATTTTTTACAGTAGATGTGTCATCCATCATGGCAGCTACACCAAAATCCCACAGGTAACCCAGTGAGCCTGCAAACACAGACCCGTTAATTGTACTCGTGTTGGTAAATTTGAATTTGGGCAATGCTACTGTGGTCTTTGTAGGGTCCGTAGTAAACGATGCTACCGGAATTGGATACGCCTCCACAGTGGTGACTGAAGTATCCTTACAGTTTCCTGCGGTGTTGTTTGCTACCACACTCACATTGTATCTGCCCTGGGTAGGATAAATCACATTCGCGGGGTTCTGTAAATCAGA
>Ga0255123_1000015_pt1 | contig 59105 bp, 42 predicted proteins | sample Law_Cont_RepA_8d_FD_188585 | JGI IMG/M metagenome (GOLD analysis project Ga0255123, IMG submission 188585) | Freshwater microbial communities from St. Lawrence River, New York, United States - Law_Cont_RepA_8d | ecosystem: Environmental > Aquatic > Freshwater > River | place: USA: New York...
CTGTGTTTTTCGCATTGTAATAGATAGGCACCTGTCCAACCGATCTTGGAAACGTCATCGTCAATTTTCCACTGGGCGATACTTTGCCGAATAATACGTCGCGCACTGCCAAACCCGCTTGTGTGCCGGGGAACCAAGTCACCAACATCGATGCGGCCAAATTGGCTTCTTCGCTCAAATCCAGGGGACGGCCATTCATCAACAACAAAACGATGGGTTTGCCCGTAGCGGCCAAGGCGCGCAATAACGCTTTCTGATTTTCTGGCAGTTGGATGTTGCTGCGGCTGGCGGCTTCACCACTCATACCAAAGGTTTCACCCAAATACACCACCACCACGTCTTTGGTTTTGGCCAGGGCTACGGCTTCGTCGATCAGCGCCTGGGGCGATTTTGCGGATTTTTCAATCATCCCGCCGTGTTCGTTCAATCGTGCGATCAAGGCTTCGTCTTCCAGGGCATTGCATCCCTGTGCGTAGTTGCTTTCATTGTCCCAATCGCGGTTTTCCCAATCATTCAGTGGCTGCCCTTCCCACTTTTTGCCTGCATGCAACGCTTCCCACAAACTGATGGCCTGTTTATAATCACCGGCACCACTCCAGTTTCCAATGAGGTTGCGTTTGTCTTTGATGTATGGGCCGATCCAAGCGATGTTGGCACTGGGCGATAGGGGCAAAACGGATTTGGTATTCTGCAACAAAACAAACGACTCCACGGCGGCTTGGTAGGCGATGGCGCGGTGCTCGTTCGACAAATGTACTCTCGCGGGTGCAGCGTCGTTCAAACCGCGGTAGGGATCCGAAAACAATCCCAAGCGGTATTTGGCATTTAAAATTCGTCTGCAGGCCAAGTCCACTTCTGAAACCGGTACGATCCCTTGTTTTACCAGTTCGGGTAGTTTGTTTAAGAACAATTCAGAGACCATGTCCATGTCTGATCCAGCGTTCAGCGATCGCTTTGCCACAGTGGATTCATCGCCCATGCCGTGGTTGATGAGCTCAGCGATGCCGGTATAGTCGGTGCAAACCATGCCATTAAAACCCCATTCTTTGCGAAGCACATCGGTCAATAACCAGCGATTGCAGGTGGCGGGCATGCCGTTGATGTCGTTGAACGATGCCATGGCAGAGCCAACACCCGCGTCGATGCAGGCCTTATACGGCGGGAAATAATCATTGTACATTTTGTAGGTGCTCATGTCTACGGTGTTGTAATCACGACCGGCTTCGGCGGCACCATACAGACCGAAATGTTTCACACAGGCCAAGATGTTGTTGGGCTGATTGAGAGTATTTTGAATGGGCCCTTGGTAGCCTTTTACCATCGCCGCGCCCACTGCGGAACCCAAAAAGGGATCTTCTCCGGCGCCTTCGCTCACCCGTCCCCAGCGAGGATCCCGGGCGATATCAACCATTGGCGAGAATGTCCAATTGAGACCATCAGCAGTTGATTCTGCGGCGGCAATCGCGGCGGTATTTTGTATCAAATCCATGTTCCACGTACAGCTCAATCCCAAAGGGATGGGGAAAATGGTGCGATGACCGTGAATCACATCAAACCCAAACAACAGCGGGATGCCGAGGCGGGTTTCTTTGAGGGCTTTTTCTTGCAATTTGCGAACAGCCACTGGCGTGAAGGTGTTGAAGACGCCGCCGACCAAGCCTTTTTGGATTTTGCCTTCCACGTCTTTGGAGAGCACAGGTCCGGTGACATCAAATCCCACTGTGGGCAGGTTTAGCTGTCCGATTTTCTCTTCCAACGTCATTTTGGCCATCAGGTCTGACACGTATCGGTTCATTCCAAGGGTATCCGGAAGGTGCCACATGTGCGTGTTTGTGGTTGCATTGGATGTAGCCGAGGGTTTGATTTTATTGGGCTTAACGTTGCCTTTTCCCGGTTGGGCGATGATGCTGCTGGGTGCAAGTATGGCAGTTAGGGCGATGGCAAGCAGGCTGTTGAATCGACGTGATGGAGAATATGATTGCATGGGAATGGGTGTTGGTATTTGGTTTAAAGTATTAATAATGATTGGGTTAGTTTTTGATGTGTGGAGATGTGAAATCTAGCGTTTTGAGTCCGTTTTGGATTTCGGGAATGTTCATGAACAGGTTCCAAAGTAGTCCGGAGCGGTAATTTTCGATCATGACAACGATGGGGCCTTGGTCGATGGCGAGGTAACTATTGGCCACCCAGTTTTCTTTGGCGCAGAAGGCGTCGCGGAAGCCGTATGGTCCCCAGATTGGATTTTCTTGGGGTAGGGTGTTGACATAGCGATTGCTGCTGCCACTGCCATTGGGAACGGCGCTGTTGCGGGTTGTGTCGTTGGCGGGAAACAGGGATCGCATCGCCCCAACATCGAAGAAATTTCTCAGGGCGGCGAGACTTTGCTCAGACAAATAGGGCATGGCTGACAGTGCGGCGGTGGGCGAAATGACCCCCAAATCTTCGGTTGGCGAGTGTGCGGCATAGCCCAAATGGTTGTCGGAGGCGGTGAGTCCCCAGCATCCCGGGCCGTAGCCTTTGAATTTCAGGGGATTTTCTTGGCAATGCTTGTAATTGATGAGGGTGTGCGCCACATTTTGATCGAAATAGTTGGCGTAGCGGTCTTCGAGTCCGCGTGGGTTGAGTCCCAAAAAGCTGTAATGCGAGAAGAAGAGGGGTCCGCCGTAATCGAAGCCGAGTGGCAGGGTGACGTCGAGGTAGGTTTTGCCATTTTTGAAGTGGTTACCGGCGGTCCATCCTTTGTGATAGACTTTGGCATCGATGGCGAAGCGGGGGTGGGAGGCAGCCAAAACGTAGGCGATGAGGCATTCGTTCCAGCCCTGAATTTTGTGGTTCATGCTCCAGCCGTTGTTGGGACTCCAATGCCAGTAAAGGCTGTTTTGGTTTTGGGTATACCAGTTCCATTCGCAGTCGCTCCAGAGCCAGGTGATCCGATTTCTGAGTTCGGTTTCTTGGGGCGAAGGTTGATCGAAATACGCCCGCACGCAGAGCAGTCCTTGGAAGAGGTAGGCTGATTCTACGACATCGCCGCCATCGTCTTTTCGGGAAAAGGGGATGGTTTTTCCGGTTTCGCCATTGAGCCAGTGGGGGAAAATGCCGTGGTAGTGGTCGGCTTTGGCCAAGAATTTTACCGTTTTAAGCAGTTGATTTACCACGTCTTCGCGCTTGAGCCAGCCGCGTTCTACGCCCACGATGAGGGACATGAAACCCATGCCGGAGCCGCCGGTGGTGACTACTTCGCTGCCGTAATCGTAGGCGACGTTGCTGCGTTCACGGGCCAAGCCAGAGGTGGGGTGGGCGAAATCCCAAAAGTATTTGATGGTTTGTTTTTGAACAGAATCCATCCAGATACTGTCTTGAATGGGGTTGTTGGGATCGTTCGATGCCCTGCCCAACGGGCTGTTTTTCGCGGCGAGATTTGGTGCAGCGGTAGACGTTGGTTGAGCCGTTGCCTCGAGTGCTGTTGCAACCCAAGTTAGCATGGAGACAATCGTGAAACCCCACATTGTAAGTTTGGGGGTAGTGGGACGGAATCTGTGTTTATAATGGGTTTGGGCCATCGCGAAAATTACAAGTAGGGCGCGGTGAATTGGAGTTTTTTGAGGCCAGCTTTTACTTCGGCATCGGAGGTGAAGGTTTTCCAAAGCAGTTGTGAGCGGTGGTTTTCAATCATGACCACGATCGGACCTTGGTCGATGGCTAAGAAAGAGCTGGCGAACCAGCCCACATTGAGGTTGAAGGCATCGGTGAAGCCCTGGCTTTTCCAGATTTTATCGCCCAGTTTATAGTAAAAATAGCGGGCGGCTTTCATCGATTCGGTGGGGGTGTAGGGCATCGAACTCAGTGCGGCGGTGGGCGATATCACCCCAATGTCGTTGGTTGGCGAATGCGCGCTGTAACCGGAGTTGTTGTCTGATGCGGTCAATCCCCAGCACTGATCGGAGTATCCATAATGCTGTCGCGGATTGGCTTTGCAGTAGGCGTGGTTGATTTTGCTGTGGTTGGTGGTTTGGGTTTCGTAGTTGGCGTAGGCATCGGAGAGTCCGCGCGGGTCTAATCCAAGGAAACTATAGTGCGAGAAGAACAGCGGTCCGCCCAAATTTTCACCCAGAGGCAGTTGAAAGCCGTAATAGCTGTTTCCATTTTTCATGGCTCCGTTGTTGGCCCATCCTTTTTGGTAGGTGGATAGGTTGATTGGGTGGGTGGGGCTGCTTGCTGCGAGTACGTAGGTGATGAGGCATTCGTTCCATCCGCGAACGGTCATGTTCATTTTCCAACCCAGCGAGGGGCTCCAATGCCAGTAGAGCGAGCCACTGTTGCTTTTGGTATACCAATCCCACTCTACTTTTTCCCAGATGCTGGTGATGTTGCTGCGAAGTTGAGTTTCATCGGTGGTTGATTGGTCAAAATAAGCGCGGGCGGTGAGGAGACCTTGAATGAGATAGGAGGTTTCAACCAAATCGCCGCCATTGTCGTCGCTCGAAAAGGCGATGACTTTGCCGGTATTTCCATCGAGCCAATGGGAGTAGGCGCCATGGAAGGTTTGTGCGGTATTTTTGAGGAAGGAGGCCATTTTTTGGATGCGGGCGAGTCCTTCTGCGCGTGTAATAAACCCTCGGTTTATCCCTGCGATGATGGCCATGATGCCCATGCCGGTTCCGCCGGAGGTAACCAAATCGCCGGAGGTGTTCCGTTCGCGGGCCATGCCTGAGTTTGGATGTCCGAATTTCCAGAAGTACTGAAAGGTGTTGTATTGGATGCTATCGAGCAGGGCCTCATCAGAGATTCGCGGAAATTTATCAGTAGTGTCCATCATGCTACCAACCGATACGGCCACATAGGATCCGGTGGTTGTGCCCACTTTGGATTTGAGTGCGGCGTTGACGGCCACTACGTAGCCGGTGCCTGTTTTGAGGTTGTTTTTGGGGATGAGTTTTACCGCGCTATCGCCTTGAAAGAATCTGTAATTCAAGGCGATGGGGTCGTATCCTTTTTCTTTCACCGCGATATTTTCTTTGGCAGAATTGGTATCGAGTGCGTTAGAGAAATAGAGGGTGAAGGTTGAATTGAGGGGAATGCCATTGGATTTTCCGCTGGTGGGGGCGTCGTTGATATGAAACACCGTGAGCATGATGCCGTTGGGTTTGGCCGCGGGTGGCGGGGTTTCCTCTTCGCAGGATGCGGTGAAAATCACCAAAGAAAGGGCGAAAAGTAGGGGTGCGGAGCGACGGATAAATGCCATGGTTTTCAAAGAGTCCAAATTACGAAAACTCCGCTGTTTTATGGGTGTTGCGGGGCGATTTTTTTCTAAAAAAAGGCGGGCCCATTCAAGGATTGAATGGGCCCGCCATCTAAAAAGAGTTAATCAGGATTATTTACCGGCTTTTTCCAAGTCGTACAACGCTTTCACATCGGCATCAGCCAACGCTTTGCTGTAGATACGGAATTCGTCCAATCCACCGTCGTAGTTCTTCATCCAAGGGTCTGGTGCACCACCGGGTAGATTTTGCTTGTAGCAACCGAAAACAAATTTGGTGGCGTTTTTGAATGCCAAGTTACCCAAAGGCGCACCGCCTTTTGCAGGGTCGTCTTGGTATTTGTCGGTAACATTCGCTGGCAAGTTGCGCTTGTCGCCATCTACGTATACAGCCAATTTAGAGGTGGCGGCATCGTAAGAGCAAACCACATGATGCCATTCGTCGTTACCAATTTTGATGCGGTTTTCATTCGCCAATTCGGTCCACTGTTCTTTCCACGCAGTTGCGTTCCAGTTGTTCATTGTGAATTTGATGCGGGTAGAATCGTTACCAGTAGCACCAGATTCTTGCAAAACGAACAAGTTGCCAATCCAGTTAGAATCGTTTAACAATTGGAACCAAGATTCAGCACCATCCATATGATTTGTCGTTTTAATCCATGAAGCAACAGTCAAAGACTTTAATCCACTGATGGCAGAGCTTACACCGGTGTACAATACGTAACCGTTGCTAGCACCTTTCCAGGCTTGTCCTTTGGCACCGGCAACGAAGCTGGTTCCAGACGCAGTACCGCCAGTAATGTTGCCTTTGGCATCATCGACGTTGTTTTCGAAAGAGAATTTTGCCACCAAGTTGGCTGAAGCTACTTCGTCAGAAGTTGTGTAACCACCTGAAGTATTGTCGTCATCTGGTGTTTCCTCGCCACATGAAGTAACGGTGAATGTGAGGGCAGAAGCTGCTAAAAGCGCGGCCAGTGGGAATAATTTGATTTTTTTCATACGATATTAAATTAGGTTTTTTTTCTTTAGTAGCCGGGGTTTTGGGTCATTTTGCCACCGGTCAAATCAATTTGTCGCTGCGGAATTGGGTACAAATCGTGTACTCCATCAATGTAGTTCTTGCCATGGGCCCGCATCACGGTGCCAGCTCTACCTTGCCTACGCAAATCAAAGACGCGATCGTGTTCCATCGCCAATTCTACAAAGCGTTCTTTCCAGATGGCATCGCGAATTTCAGCCTGGGATGTGGCGGTGCTGTTGGCCAAGCCCGCACGGTTGCGAACCATGTTAAGCGATTTTAATGCATCGGCAGTTTTGCCATTTTCGTTGGCGGCTTCAGCGTGGATCAACAGAATATCGGCAAAGCGTAAAATACGCACGTTTTTGTTGGCCATCCAATCGTCTTTACCCCAACTTTCCATGGTTTTTGACACGTAACTCTTGTAATTGTATCTAACGTTTGGTGCGAGGGTGTTACACTCATATCCATCCCACAAAACATCGCCACGGGAAAAATAGGTAGCGCCTTTGCGCAAATCGCCCGGCTCAAACGCTTTGGTTAAATCGTCGGTAGGTGTGTTGAAACCCCAACCCAATCCGCCAGCCCCGCGGGGGGCTTGGACCACGAAATATCCTTCGATGGCTTTGGCCGGAGAAGATCCTTTGCAGTTGACTTCCCAAATGGATTCGCTGCAGAACTCGCCCACTTCCCGAAACAATTTATCGTATTCGGCAAACAGGCTGTAATTGCCACTGGACATAATTTCGGCGCACAGCGATTCTGCTTTTCCGTACCGTTTGCGGTAGAGCGCAGATTTTGCCAATAGGGCTTTTGCTGCACCCGATGTTACTCGTCCGGCTTGATCTGAAAGATAGCTAGCGGGTAAAACTGTGGCTGAAAATTCCAAATCGGCATCAATGAAATCATAGATTTGGTCGGCGGTGGCGCGATAGTTTAACGCCTCGATTTCTTCAGGAGTTTTGGGTACTTTGGGAATCAATGGAACCCCGCCAAAACTGCGCACCAAATTCCAATAAAAGTAGGCCCGCAAAAAGCGAGATTCTCCCATCAATCGCTCGCGCAAACTGGAATTTATATCCAAGGTTGGCAAAATGTCAATGGCTTTGTTGGCCCGGGCAATGCCTTCGAAATTGGATTCCCATACTTCGCCGAAGCTTATTGCAGTAGGACTCCAACTCAACTTGTCGAACTGGTCTTTGTCAGCACCCGTATCGCCCGGATCACTCCCTTTTTCGCCTTCATCTGATGCAATTGAGGTCATTCCGATCCAAGAAAAGCTATGCTGCTGCCAATCGTACAATTTGCTGTATACGGCGGTCACCAATTCCTGTGCGGCGTTGGAAGTAGAATTGAAATAATCATCGGGGGTTTGAACCCGAGGGGTTTCGTCCAGGAAACTTTTGCGACATCCACTCAATGCGATGCCCAACGAGGCAAATGCCAAAGTACCAATGGCCAGGGTTTTCGCTGTTTTCAATGGGGTTTTATTGCGTTGAAATTTCATGGGTTTAGAATTGGATTGACAAACCAGTTAAGAAAGTAGACGAAGTAGGGTAAATGTCGAGTTCTATGCCTGCGTCGGCCGGACCTCCTGGCAATTCAGCACTGAAACCACTGAATTTTTTCCAAGTGAAGGCATTTTGCGCTGTAATGAAGAAGCGGTAGCCTTGAACTTTTGATTTTTTGGCGATACGTGCAGGCAAGTTGTAGCCCAGGGTAAAGTTGTTCAATCGCACAAAGCTGCCACTTTCCACAAAGTAATCGGTGGGTTTGGGAACGCCGTTGAAAGCACGCGGGTTGGTATTGCTGCTGTTTTTGGGCGTCCATCGGGCATCGGCCACGGCTTTCTCAATGTTGTAGTTGCCACCATAACGCACGGTTCTTTTTCCGTTGAAGACCTTGTTGCCAAAGTTACCCAAGATATCTAGGTTCAAATCCCACTGTTTGTATTTGAAGTTGCCGTTGATTCCCATGTAGCATTTGGGTTGGTATGAGCCCACATAAATGCGATCTAGGTCATTGAGTTTGCCATCGCCGTTCTGGTCGATGACTTTGAAATCGCCGGGTTGTGTACCCAAGAAATGGGGCGCTGCGTCGATGTCGGTTTGCGATTGGAAGATACCATTGGTCTCATATACCCAGAAACTGCCGATGGGCTGTCCTGCCGCTACACGGGTTGCAAATTCGCCGTTCCGCAAGCTGCCGAAGTTGGTTGGAAGACCGTTGCCCAAGCCCAACACTTCATTTTTGTTAAAGGTGGCATTGGCCCCAATGCTGTAATTGAATTTGCCTTTGCTGTTTTTGTTGTATCGCACAGAAACCTCCAAACCACGGTTGAGGATGTCGGCCGCGTTGGTGAGCATGGAATTGTTGTTGTCGCCCAAACCGCCGGGTAATGGGATATTGAACAAAGCACCCAAGGTTTTTTTGTTGTAGAAGTCGATCACGCCTGAAATGTGTCCGTTCATCGCCTCAAAATCCACCCCGAAATCAATTTCTTCGGTGGTTTCCCATTTGAGGTTGGGGTCTTTGATCTCGGCGATGGTAGAGCCCATCACAATTCGGTCGCCAAAAACGGCGCTCAATCCCGAGCTCAATAAAGTTACAAATTCAGAGGGGTTAATGCGGTCATTGCCTACACGTCCCCAACTTCCGCGCACTTTCAGCATGTTAATACTGCGCACATTTTTCATAAAGTCTTCGTTGGTTACCATCCATCCCAGTCCCACTGATGGGAAATTACCCCAACGGTTTTGGGTAGGGAATTTTGATGATCCATCTCGGCGGAATGAGGCGTTCAATAAATATTTGCCCTCGTAATTGTAGCTGACGCGGCCGAGGTAGGATTCGCGACGACCGTAATCGGCGATCGGACGTTGGTAGTTGATGATGCCTTGGATGGGGTCGCGGCCAGTGTTGAGGTAGCGGTATTGCTGTGCAAATGGCACGCCATCGAGTCTGAATGACTGTTCAAAGCCATCGTATCGCTCTGCGGTATGACCGGCAAGAATTTGTAGGCCATGACCTTTTTTCAGGGTGGGTGTATAGGTGAGGGTGTTGTCCCAAATCCATCGGTACTTTTCCATTTCGCTCTGGGTGAGGGTGGTGGTATCATACTTTTGGGTGGGCGAAACTTTGAATTTCTGCTGATAGTTGGCGCCTCTACTGTTGTCGTAGTCCATGCCAAAAGAGCTTCTAAAGGCTAGGTTCTTTTTGAGTTTCAAATCGCCATAGAAATTGCCCATGAAGCGATTGCCCCAGGTTTTATCATCGGTGAGTTCCAATTTTGCCAGCGGGTTGCCCACATCGCTCAATGTGGTAAAGCCGTAGGTGCCATCGGGGTTTTTTGCATCATAGATGGGGGCGGCGTTGTAGGCATCGGTGAACAGACTGAAGGGTTTGTTGTTAGAGTTCCAACGTGTTAGTCCGATGTTGTTGCCGAATTTTAACTTGTCGGATACGCGGTATTCATTGTTTGAACGGATAGATACTCGTTCGTAGCTATTGTCGTTTAGGATGCCATTCTCATTGTAATAATTCACCGAGAAAAGGTATGATGTGGCTTCGGTACCACCGGAAATGCTGAGGTTGTGGTTGTTCATGTTACCCGGGCGAGTGATGGCATCGAACCAATTGGTTTCACCGGTAACGTCGGCGGGAAGCACGGCGAAAGTGCCTGCGGCTTCGTTGGAGTATTTGGAGAAGGTGCCGGGGCGGGCCATGGCGATTTTGTTCGACATCATTTTTACGCCGGCATATCCATCGTAGTTGAGTTTGGGTTTGCCAATACTCCCGCGTTTGGTGGTGATGAGGATTACGCCGTTGGCAGCGCGCACACCGTAAATGGCAGTAGATGAAGCATCTTTGAGCACATCGATGGAAAGGATATCAGCGGTGTTGATGTTTCGGATATCGTCGGTGATAATTCCATCCACCACATAAAGGGGTTCTGCACCACCAATCACAGAGCCCGTTCCACGGATTCTCACGTTGGGAGCGGAGCCGGGCGCACCGGAGTTGGTGATTTGCACGCCGGCCATTTTTGATTGAAGGGCCTGAGAGGCAGTGAGCACAGGCTGTTGCATAATTTCGGCACCTTTAATGGAAGCGATGGAGCCCGTAAGGTCTTTTTTCTTGGCGGTGGCGTATCCAATTACGACTGCCTCTTCCATGGGTTTCTCGATGCTGTCTTGGGTGGATTTGGTATCCGTATTTCCCATGGTTTGGGCGTTGGTGTAGCCCAGGGTTACGGCAGTTAAACCGAGCAAGAGTAGGTGTTTTTTCATCGATTCAATGGGCGTTCTATGTGATTTTTTGCTAAGTTCTCTTTAGCGCCTTGCAATTTATGTAATTGTGAATTAGACAACATCTGTTTTGGCAAAAATATCGTGTAATTTAGAAAATATTTAAATAAATGGCTATGGGAAGTTTCACGCGGTAATTGTTGGTTGCTTTTTTGATAAATTGTTATGGCTTTTTTTCAAGGTTGGGTGGTTTCGCGATTGAAATTATCAGTTTGAGGATAAATTTTTGTAGATTTGGCATCATGGATAAATCCATTTTTCGATTGATGGGCTTGTTGTTGGCTATTTTGGCGATGCCATTGTTGCGGGGACAGGTACCACAGGTTGGACAGCATCCGCATCCCGTTTTGAAACATCCGCAGTTGGTAATTTTTGCTGAGGAATCGACCCCCAATATGGAGAGTTGGTCGACTGTGATACAGAAATTGGGAAGGTATGGGTCGGATTCTCGCTGGGTTATATACAGTTCGCTGGATGATGAATTGGGCATGACGCACTATCGCATTCGCCATGAATTCAAGGGTGTGGCAGCGCATTTGTCGATGGGTATTTTGCACACGAAACAAGGCAAAGTTGTCTCCCTGAATGGGGATTTCGTGGATGAAAACCAATTTGCAGGAAGGGTTCTATTGAATTCGGACCAGGCAAGGGCGCGTGCGTTGCAATTTTTACCAGCAGAAAAATACTATTGGCAAGATCCGCAACAAAATGAAGCATTGCAATTGGCCACAGGGGTAAAAGACACCAGTTACTACCCTGTGGGTGCGTTGAGCTACTGTCCGAAAGACTTCAACCTCGCGGGAGTCCATCGCTTGGGATATCGATTTGATGTTTTGGCCAGTGAACCTTTGGCGGGAAAATCGATTTGGGTGGATGCCGAAACAGGAGAGATTTTGGCCAGTAGTGATTTGATCTTGCATACTGATGTGAAGGCCACAGCGGTGACCAAATACAGTGGAACCAAATCCATTACAGTAGATAGTTTATCGGCGAGTTCTTATCGATTGCGCGAGACAGGCAGGGGTAAGGGTATCGAAACGTACGACATGAAAAAGGGCACCAACTATGCTTCGGCGGTTGATTTTACGGATGCCGACAAAACTTGGAACAATGTAAATGCGGCCAAAGACGAGGTAGCTACCGATGCACATTGGGGCTCAGAGATGACCTATGATTATTTCGATAGTGAACATGGTAGGAACAGTTTCGACAATAACGGGGCGAAAATTTTGAGTTATATCCATTACGGCAGTAACTACAACAATGCGTTCTGGAACGGCAGCATAATGACTTACGGTGATGGAGACGGGACAACCTTTACGCCACTTACTGCTTTGGATGTGTGCGGACATGAAATCGCCCACGCGGTGACCACGAATACTGCAGCATTGGTGTATTCGTATGAAAGTGGTGCGCTGAATGAGAGTTTTAGTGATGTTTTTGGACAGTCGATTGAGATTTGGGCAAGACCTACACAATGGAATTGGAAAATCGGAGAGGATATTACCCCAAGTGGCAAAGGCATTCGAAACATGGCGGATCCGAGTGCTACAGGGTATAGCCAACCAAAGTTCTACAAAGGCAATAAATGGTTTACGGGTACCGGCGATAATGGTGGTGTGCATTACAACAGTGGCGTACAGAATTATTGGTATTATTTGTTGGTGGAGGGTGCCTCGGGTACCAATGAGAAGGGATGGGCATTCAATATTGATACTTTGGGCTTGATAAAAGCGGGAAAGATCGCCTATCGCAACTTGAGTGTGTATTTAACCAGCAGTGCGCAGTATGCGGATGCCAGGACTTTTAGTATTATGTCGGCCGCCGATTTGTATGGCCAGTGCAGCAATGAAGTGATTCAGGTGACCAATGCATGGTGGGTATGCGGTGTTGGAAACAAATATGATTCAGGCTATGTGAAGGCTGACTTTACGGGCGATACGCTATCGTGTAAGTCGGGTGTGGCCATGAAGTTTTTGAATCGCTCAGAGAACTATAAGAGCAGTTTGTGGTCGTTTGGAGATGGAAACAGCAGTTTGTCAACGAACCCTTCGAATACCTATGGTGCATATGGTAAATACAATGTGAAATTGGTGGTGGAGTCTTGTTTCAAAGGATTTAAGGATTCTGTAACCAAGGTTCAATATGTGAAAATCGACAGTACATACGATATCTGTAAGGCCTTTTTATTGCCGAAGTTGGGCAGTGACAGCGCGATCGGGTGTAGGGGATTTGTATATGATGATGGTGGGGAGGGCAATTATGGTGCGAACAAGGTTGTGCGATTTGATTTGAAGTTGCCGGGGGCGGATAGCGTTCGTTACCGCTTTAGGGTGTTGGATTACGAGAATGGATATGATTCAGTGGTGGTATACAAGAACAGTGTTGCGGGTGCGAATCGATTGGGGCGATTTACGGGGAATGTTTTGCCATTTGCGGGGGCTTGGAAGGTCGAAGCGGCGAACCGATTGATATTTATTCAGTATTCTGATCCGATGTTGGAGGGCAAGGGTTTCAAGTTTGAGTACGAGGGTGTATTTACGCCTTTGGTAGCAGGGTTGGGTAGAGATACGGTGATTTGTTCGGGAAATTCCGTGGTGTTGGCTGCGGCCGCCGCAGGCGGCCGCAGCTCAGGGTATTCATACAGCTGGACGGGCCCTGGCCTGGCCGGCGGAGGGAATACCAAATCAATAATACCCGCTGCCACACAAAAATACACCGTGGCAGTTTGGGACGGTTGTGCGCTTAAGCCAGATTCAGCATCGAAAACCATTTATGTGAAGCCGCCGCTAGCCGTGAAAATATCACAATCAGATACCGCGGTGTGTATCGGACAAACGATGTACCTCACCGCGAAGGCATCGGGAGGAGATACCGCTGGGTATACCTATCAGTGGTCGAACGGACTGGGTACATCGCCTATGGCCAATATCGTGCTCACTGATACGATGGAGGTTTTTGTGACAGTTTCTGATGGATGTTCTGTGGTTTCGGCCAAGGATTCCATGCGATTGGATACCTATTTGCCATTGATTATGGGTGTGTCGAACGATACAACCGTTTGCATAGGTCAGCATGTTGATTTGTTGGCGACGATTTACGGCGGAAACCGATTGCACGGCGGTGGCGCTTATACGCTGGAATGGAGCAATGGGGTAAAAGCGGGTTCGATCAACGTGTTTCCATCAGTAACCACAAAATATTACGTGGAGGGCAGCGAAGGGTGTTCGCCCAATGTGTTGGATTCTGTGTTGGTAACGGTGAGAAATCCTTTGTTTTTAAGTGCGGTTGCGGATACAACGTTGTGTCACGGACAAACCTATTCGGTTCAACTGATTGATACGGGTGGATACGTGCCATCGCGAAAAATTGTGTGGGATAGCGCATCGCTCATCGGAAATAATGTAGTGGTGAATCCGCTATCGGTGGGTGTAACAAAATACAGAGTGCATGTGGAAGACGGTTGTACGGTGGTAAATGATACCATTGAGTTTGCTGTTACAAGGCGATCGCCCTTGACGGGTAGTCTTGCCTTGAGCGATACGGTGTTGTGTTACGGCGATGCTACAGATGTTTTGATGTCGGCCAGCGGCGGGAGAACTTCAACGCTCATCTGGCAATTGGATGGGGTGGCAACTACGCAAACATCGATTACAGACAATCCAGTAGCGAGTAAGGTGTATACATTGTTGGTGGAGGATGGCTGTTCGATTCCATTTACCGATACGATTGGGGTTTTGGTGGCGCCCGCGAAAATTCAGTTGAGTTTGGGTCTGCATGATTCAGTCATCTGTGCGGGGGCAACTTATGGATTTTTGGAGGTGAATGGTACGGGCGGATTTGCGCCACTGACTTATGCATGGGATGACCCAGCGAAGCAAACAACGGCCAAGGCATCGGGGTTGAGCCAAGGGAACTATGTGTTGCGTGTTGCGGATGCTCAGGGGTGTAAAGACTCTTTGAAGTTGTTTGTGAATGAATATGCATCGCCCATGAAACCGCTGAAGGATACGGTGATTGCTCGGGGCGGTGTGGCGAGATTGTATGCAGCGAACGGACAAATGTGGCGTTGGTCGCCCAAGACGTTCATGATGGGCAGCGATACGCTTTGGAGTGTGCGGGTTAGGCCCACAGATAGCATCCAATATTCGCTGTTGGCACTGGATAGTAACGGCTGTTTGTTCCGCGATTCGATGTGGGTGCGGGTGGTGGATCCCGAGGTGGTGCGTATTCCGAATATCATCACACCGAATGGAGATGGCGACAATGAGTTTTGGGATTTGTATGAATTGTTTGAATACAACCAGCGCAAGGTGGATATATACAATAGGGCTGGGGAGTTGGTGTATTCAACGGGTGCGTATCAGAACAACTGGGCGGGAAAGAACAATTTGGGAGAAGAGCTGCCGGTGGGTGTGTATTTTTATTATATGAAGCACAATGTAACGGGCGAAGAGCATCGCGGTTTTGTGCAGATTATGCGATGATATTTGGGCGATGGGATTAACGGAAGCGTATTATGAGTTCTTCATCGAACTGGCATTGAACAACCAAAAGAGTTGGTTTGATGTAAATCGGGCGCGATATGAGGCGGATGTGAAAAAGCCATTCTTGGCATTTGTAACGCAGTTGTTGGATAAGGTGGCTGCTATGGATCCTCGGTTTGCGGGCATCGATGCGAAGTCATGTATTTTTAGGATCAACAAAGACATTCGATTTTCTAAGGACAAAACGCCTTACAAGCTGCATTGTTCGGCTGCGATTCAGTTGGGCGGAAGGAAGGAGATGTCGGCCGGTGGCATGTATTTGGAATTTGGACCTGAGCATTGCGGGATTTATTCAGGGATTTATATGCCGGAGCGAGAGGCGTTGCAGTTGATTCGGGAGCGGATTGCGGGCAATTTGGAGGGTTTTTCGGGTGTGATTGGGGCGTCTGATTTTGTGAAATATTTTGGCGAGGTAAGGGGAGAGAAGAACAAGCGATTGCCTTCGGATTTGGTTGCAGCGGCTGCGGAGCAACCGTTGATTTATAATAAGCAGTTTTATGTGCAACACACGATGGATGCGGAATTAACAATGGCAGAAAATTTCGATGAATATGTGATAAAAGTATGGCGAGCAAGTGAGGCATATAATCGATTTATTTCCGGTAATTTTTAAGTGTGTTTTTTTTTAGAAGAAAATCGTTTAATCAAGGTTTATCTTGGGTCGCACTGTCTATGTGACCTAAATTGCGAACACTTAGATTTTTTACATAGGGTTCATGGTAACATATTTGTTTGGTATTGAATGTTTGTCTATTTTCGCTGAGCATTAAATCTTAATCGATGAGAATCATTACCACAGCAATTATCATGTTTAGCAGTGTCTTGTCTTTCGCCCAAACTGGGATGGAAAGCGGAAATAGCGCTGAATTAAAACGTGTGTCAGACCGCGCTAACAGAGCATCTGAGGAAGTTCGTACACTTCGGAACGAGGTTTCGGCTTTGCGAGCAAAAAACAACGATTTGCAGTCGCAGTTGAGCGGTATGCAGGAGAAGGTTTCTGCGGAGATTACACGTTCTCAAGAGTTGCAGGCGCAAAATGAGCGCGCAATGAACTTGGCATTGGATGAATTCAAAAAGAAATTCGAAGAGCAAAATAAAACGGTTGAGGGCGTTCAAGCATCGCTGGACGACAAATTCAATAAGCAATTGATATTCTTTGTGTTGGGTTTGGTTTTATTTGTCATCATCGCCATGGTTATGACAAAATCAGCCACACAAAAAGGTTTGAATCAGGCCAATGCCAACTGGAACGAATTTCAAGAGCACATACTAAAAAAATAAGCATTTTCATAAAAAATAATCTCTATGAGCAGCAATAAGAAAAAAGGCAAATTAGATCCCATTACCTTCATTTATGGTTTTGGAGCCGCGGTGGTACTGGTAGGTGCCATGTTTAAATTTTTGGGATGGAATTTCGCCAATGAAATGTTCATCTTGGGTTTGAGTATCGAAGCCGTGGTGTTCTTGATTTCGGCTTTCGAACGTCAAACCGAAGACGATGATTACAAGTGGGAACAGGTATTTCCTCAGTTGACAAGCGACTCGGCAGATGGAAATAGTGCTGACATGGGTGGTTATCAAAACGCCATGTCACAGTTTGCATCTACTTTGGGAGAGTTGAACAAAGGTTTGAAAGATATGACCGAGAGTGTTCAGCAAATTCGCACCGAAATGCAGGCCAATGCCACACGTTCTGCTGAAATGCAGAAAAGCATGCAAGAATTCAATCAGTTGATGGACAGTTATAACCAAAACATGCGTTCCATCAACGACAAATACAACCAATTTTTGAACAGCGGTAAGTAAACCGTTTTATGGGATCTACGGTTACCATATCGCAAGCGAAGAACTTTTCGTTCAAGAAATTGTCTTTCTTGTACTTGGTGTTCATTCTCTTCATCTTCTTCTCATCGCCGGGGATGTATGTAACGCAGTATACGAGTGTTGCCAACACCCAATCGGCTTTGAATGATCGCTTGTTGGAGGATTTGAAGGCATTCAATTCTTTGGATCCAAAGCATTTGGATTTGAAGAATACCACCCTGGATTTGGTGGGGAAATTGGATGGGTTGAATGGGGAATATAAAAAGTTTGCCGAGGAGACGAGTGTGAGCGGTGATCGTTTGCGAGAAAATAATTTCGCCGAGAAACGGATTCGTAAAGGCGCAATCGGACCTAAAGTAGCTGACATTATCAATCAATACCTTGCTAAATACAAAACGGTTGGTGTGAAGGATTTGTCGAACGACTTGTTGGAGCCCATGGATTTTGTGGGCACAAAATTTAATACCGTTGATTTTTTCTTCAAGGAAGCACCCAATGGTGTCATGTCAACTTCGTTTGAGCATTTACGCACTGTGTTGTTGTATCAGACGTTGATCGCTTTGAAAGGCAAAGATGTTGAGCTGCCAAAGTTTGAAATCTTGACGGTGGAAGAGTCCGACTTTATTCAACGTTTCAAGCGCAACTTGATTTTGGGTGAGAAGTTGGATGTGTTGGTTCGCCCAAAGAAAAAAGGGGCTTTGCCTACCGTGAAGATCAATGGCGGAATTGTAGATTGCAAACCAACCAATGGCAGTGATTATCGCGTGGTATATCAACCAGCCAAAGCGGGAAACTACAGTATGGAGATTATGGTTGGTGAAGATCGGGTACTTACCAGTTTCCGCGTTGAAGCTCCCGCGTTTCGTTTTATTCAAGAAGTTTCTAACTTGAGGGCTGAAGTGGGTGAGAAATTTACCATTACATTGGATACGAATTTTGTGCCCAAAGGGGATCGTGTCAAATTTGTTTCTAATGCGGCGGATATTGAGCGCTCAGGTATGGTGTTGTTTATTACGCCTCAGAAAGAAGGTAAGTTTGAAGTATTGATGCAGGACAATGGATCAAACATCGACAAAGCCAATTTCTTCGCGAGTATGCCGAGAGCGCCAAAAGTATCGTTGATGGATATTTCGGGAAATCCGGTGAATATGCAAGCAGCAAATAAATTGGAATCAGATAATACTTTTTGGCAGGTGATTGATTTTGACATGGCGGTAGTTACGCCGGATGGCAAATCACAGCGCTTGCATAGTGCTACACGCTTTTTGCGCAATGAATTGCGTGAGGCAGAATCAAAAGCCCCAAAGGGTTCTACATTGATTTTTGATAACATTCGTTTGGCGGGACAAAACGGCGGTGCAACCACCAAAGGAAGTCCAATAATTTTAGTGAAATAACATGGCAGGTACGGTTAAAATCAAAAAATCGAAGAACTTACGCTTTCGCTTGATCAGCGTATTGTACTTGTTGTTCATTTCATTGTCGATCTTGCAAATCCCCATTGAATGGTTCCGGATTAACTATTCTTTGTTGGATTACATGAACAAATCTACCAAGGTAGAATTGACGGTTCCAGAAATCAAGAGTTGCTATGATTACATAGAGGACCTTGATAAACGATATTTAGAGGCGTTGGGTGGATATGATCCTGCAACAGGTAAGTACAACGAGCCCAATGGATATAGTGTGTCGGATGTATTTTTTTTCAAGCCAGGCACCGGTGATTTGTTGTTCGACAAATTGACAGATTTGATGAAATTTTATCAATCCAAGCCGAAGAACGACGATAAACGAAAACAGTTTGAAGCTTTATTCGCCCAAGATCTCGAGAATGGCTTAGCTGATGGAAAGAAGAAGATTTACTTGGAATGGAAGTTTAAACACGGTCCTGCGAATGTAGTTAGGGCCTTCCTAGGTGAGATGAGGTTGCGTTTGAAATTGCTGAACGGCGGATTGGAATTGAAAGAAGAGCAAGGTCGTGATAACATTATTTTAATGGCCTATAACATAGAAACAGTTCGACCAGGAGATACTGTGAAAATTGTAGTGTTCGGACATGAAGATATGGAAGTATCGGCCACTGAAAACGGCAAGCGTTTTGAATTGAATCGTTGGCAAGGTGATACTTTATTGTTCATCCCCGCTTACGTTGGAACTTATACCATTTCGTTTAAAAAGAATGGTGCGGAGGAATCGTTGACAGTGACTGCATTGCCCAAGGGCTTTGTAGAAAAAGCGGACCACGGATTTCAAACTTTCTATGAGGGAAAATCTGCGGAATTGCGTTTTGTGAATTTATTAAACGCTGGTGGAGCGAGTTGTAATTGTGATCCGGCGATGCAATTGAATAAGAATGAAGGTAAAATCAAATTCACGCCGAATGCTGCTGGATGGTGTAAATTTCGAATAAATACATCAGATGGTATGGCATTGTTGGATGATTCAGTATTTGTGCAGCAAGTTCCAATGCCATTTATTTTGGTAGAGGGTAGTAGCGATCGCAGTATTTCGTTGAGTCGTTTAGCTTCTGCCAAACGGATGGATTTTAAAGCAGTTCACCCGGAAATGCCAAACTTCAATTACGATATTACCAGTATGAGTGTGCGTTTGGTTGGAGTGGCAGAAACTGCGCAAGAGGTTTCTGGTAGTTTCGTAAATCTTTCGGGTGAGCAATTGGCCAAGTTACAATATGTTGTAATAGACCGAGTATCGGTTCAGACCCAAGTGAAATTAATTCAATATCAAGAACCTATAGTGATTCAAATAAAAAGATAATCATGAACAAATTGAGTAAATATACTTTCATCTTCTTAGTGCAATTTTTATTTGCAGGGGCATTGATATCTCAGGATGTCATGCGTATTGCGGGTACGCAAATTGTGAAGAAGGGAGAAACGATGACCATCGAAGCAGGCAAATTGGTGCAATTTGAAGCGGGAGCCACTCTTTTGGTAGAAGGAAGTTTGGTGGTTCGTGGTACTTTGGACAAACCAGTTGTTTTTCAATCAGTGGATTTGCAAAATCCTGGAAATGGGGTGATGGTGAAAGGTGTAGAAGAATTAGGAAGTATCGTAATAGAAAATGTTCGTGCCGAAGGATTGGTTCAGGCTTTGCGTTTTGATCCTTTTTGGTATAGGAAAAGTGTATCATTGTCTGGAGTGACAGTCTCTGGGTCAAATTCGGGAGAGCCAGTGATGTATGTAGCTGGACCCTTGTTGGATTTGCGTGAGGGTATGGATATTCAATTTAGCATGACATCTATGAAATTCTTTAACAATACAGGTTCAGTGTTGTTGGAGAAAGTGGGCTCTGACGGTATCGTATACAATTTGGATAAATTGTTGTTTTCTGAGAACAATTTGCCTGGTTCAGACGCAACGATGGGAATTTTGCACTTGGATGTGGCAAGGACTGTTTCTGCGGGTCAATTGAAGATTGGTGAATTGGCGTTTAACAGAAATGCATCAGGTGAGAAAACAGTTGGGCTGTCTGTGAGTGGCGGTAACGGAACGGGAACAGAAAAGCTTCTTGTAGATGCCTTTTACACAAATAACCTAGAAACCATGATTTATGATAACCGTGTAAATAGTCGTTTACCAGCTATGGAGTTGACTAAGGTCGCTAAATTATCTGATTATAGCGAAGAAAAGGATTTCGTGGTTTCAGCAAAACATACTTTTGGCAAAGTGAAAATGAATGTTGTGGGTAACCCTAGGGTTGTGAAAATGGAGGATTCATTGGGTCGTCCAGTATTCAACAATGCCAATAGAGTGGGTGATACGCTTGAGTTGAGTTATTTGGAAGGCAATCCAACGGTGATTACTTTGGCCAATGGACAGAAATTCATGGTGCCCAAGTTAACGGCTGCGGAGTTGCCTCCCCCGATTTATCGTAAAGTGGATACCACGTTGATCAGTAGAATAGCGGTGGACTCAGGGATGTTGATGAACATGCTGGGCAAGGGTACTGGATCTTGGGAAGCCGGAGTTATGTTTGGTTCTGCTACTTACAGAGGTGATTATAGGCACAAGTTTTCTCCTCTTCCATCAACCATGGAGTTCAGCGGATCTGGATTTTTACAGTACAATGCGCGAAAAAGTACTTCTTTTAGACTTTCATTATTCCGTTCAAATATTTCGATGCATTATCGTAATGCACCCGCTGTTTTTTCGGGGATGGCTCCGGTTTTCATGAACGGGTCTCAGGGTTACTTGGCTGAAAGCATGATGTGGCGATATGCATTCGTTACCAAAATGTCTGGTTTGGACTTTGATATGCTTATGACTTTGGGCGATGGAAGGGATTATAGTTTAAAGAAATTTCAAAAAGGCAAATGGATACCCCAACTTGGATTGGGTTTGGGATTGTTTCATTATACTCCCTATAGAGAATACAATGTCAATGTCTACGATGACAATGGTTTGATAGTTGGTAATGAATACAAATTCATGAACCTTCGTTCAGTGGGTACTGAAGGCCAGTTGTATTTGCCGGGGGCAAAGAAGTATGGTTCCATAGCTGGTAGTGTAAATACGTCCTTTCAACTCACATATTTGAAGCAGAAATGGGCATTTCATGCGGAAATTAAGAGTGTATTTACAACAACTGATTATTTGGATGATTTTGGTTCTGGTGTCTGGTATGGTGGAGATGTGCAAAAGTGGTACGATGCCTCTCCTGAAGCAATAGATCCAAATACAGGTCAAAAGCCTTATTCTTCTACAATGATGGCATACTATACCGATTATGTAAACCGGGGTTATACAACATCTCAAGTTCGAACAAAAAGTATGATGCCCGATGGTTATTTTCAGTATCATCTAGGGATGACATATTTCCTTAACGACAAAGTTTCAAAGCGTTTGACAACCATCGCAAAACCAATTGTCAGTGTTGATAGAAAAGATCGAAAAGTGAAAACAGTTGATTTGAAACCGGTAGAATATGTAGCTGGTGAATGGCAGAAAAATTTGAATGTTTCTTTTGTTGGGGGTGGTGCAATGTTCATGGGAGACTACAAGCATAAATTCTTCCCAATGCCATCAACAGTAGAGATCTCTATGGGTTTGACAGCTGAATATAATAAGTCATCAAATGTATCATATCGTTTTGGATTATACCAAACAGCAGTTTCAATGGCATTTAGTAATTCAATAGGGCTGTTTTCGAGTTTGAAATACCCAACTATTAGCAATAGTGCTAAACAAGATATTGTGGTGAATATGCCAAATAATTGGGGCTTTTACAATCAAATGCAAATCTTAGATTTTGATTATATCTATTTGTTGCGAAAACAGAATCAATTGCCGTTGGGGAAAAACCATCAATGGAATCATAAATTCTCTGCGGGTACAGGATTTTTACTGCACAATCCCCAACGCGTTGAATATTGGGGCTCCAAGAATTTAATTGATTTAAGAGACCTGAAATCTAATGATAAGTCATATGGGTCATTTGCAATGTTGTTTAGTCTAGGATACCATCTTGAATATATGAGAAAAAGATGGACTTTTGGAGGTGAAATTAAATATGCCATGACAACTACGGACAATTTGGATGATTACAATAGTGGTTCAAAGTATTTCGGTGGAGACGTAGACGCATGGTACAATAATTCGCCGGAGGCAATGAATAGCAATGGGGTAAAACCTCTGTCTGCGAGTATGAGAGATTGGCACAAGGATTTGATCAACAGAGGTCTTGATCCAAATGCAGAGAAGTCTGGTTTTATGCCAGATGGATACATGCAATTTCATTTGAAATTGAGCTATCGGATATTTAAAGATCCCTTAAAGAAATAAGCAGAAAGGCCCGCTAACTAAGCGGGCCTTTCTGCTTATAATGCAGTATCACCAACAATCACAATCCACAGCCCTTTCACAAACCAATTCCTTTGCCTAACTTTGTTGGGCAAAACGCAATAACCGCATGGCTATCGAAATCAAAGTGCCCGCACCGGGCGAATCAGTGAGTGAAGTGACCATCGCCAATTGGCTAGTGAAAGAAGGTGAATGGGTAGAAATGGATGCCCCGTTGGCAGAATTCGAAAGCGACAAAGCCACTTTTGAAGTAAACGCAGAAAAAGCAGGTGTTATTGAAAAACTCATCGGAAACATCGGTGATACCATAGCCATCAATACCGTGATTGCGGTGATCAATACGGATGCGGAACGACCTGCAAGTGCTGCTCCCAAAGCGGAAGTAGCGGCGGTAAAGGCCACAGCCGAAGCCACTCCATCGAAAGCAGTTGAGAGTAAAACAGAATCAACCAAAGAAACGGCTGTCAAGCCCGAATCGGCCCCCGAGGCTCAAGATGCTGATTGGTCATTGGTATCTCCCGTTGCCGCCCAATTGTTGCAACAATACAATATCTCGCCAAGTCAAGTGAAAGGTACCGGTGCAGGCGGACGTGTAACCAAAGTAGATGCCCTTGAAGCCATTGTGGCCATGGGTGGTGTTGCCGTTCAATCCGTTGGTTCTCGCGCTGAACGCCGTGAAAAAATGTCGAACCTGCGCAAAACCGTCAGTCGCAGATTGGTGGCTGTAAAAAATGAAACGGCGATGCTTACCACCTTCAATGAGGTAAATATGAAGCCCATCATGGATTTGCGTGCCCAATACAAAAAGAAATTCGAAGAAACCCATGGCGTTGGTCTGGGATTCATGAGCTTCTTTACCCGCGCTTGCTGCATCGCCCTGACCGAATGGAAAGCCGTTAACGCGAGCATCGATGGGGATGAGATCATTTACCACGATTATTGCGATGTGTCGATTGCGGTGAGTGCCCCCAAAGGTTTGGTGGTGCCAGTGATCCGTAATGCAGAGAAACTGTCACTCGATGAAATTGAAAAAGAAGTAAAGCGGTTGGCCACCCGTGCCCGCGACAATAAATTGGGCCTGGATGAAATGACGGGCGGTACGTTTACCATTACAAACGGCGGTGTTTTCGGATCGATGATGAGTACGCCAATCATCAATGCGCCTCAAAGCGGTATTTTGGGGATGCACAACATCGTTGAGCGCCCCGTGGTTGAAAACGGTCAGATCGTAATCCGCCCCATGATGTACTTGGCGTTGAGTTATGATCACCGGATAATTGATGGACGTGAAAGTGTTAGTTTCTTGGTGCGTGTAAAGCAATTACTTGAGAATCCTCAGATGATGTTCGATGGCAAGAAGCCTGAAGAACGCGTTTTGGGATTGTAATCCAATTGTTGTTTACAGCAGTTTCATCAAGCCCCATTTGGGCGACGGCTGTCTTTAGTGTAACCAAATTAATTTGTACGTTAGACCGCACTGGTCTCTAAAATGCAATGGTGCACATTTTCGTGCTCGATTTCATGTCGTACCCTGTCCTTGATTGCTTCTTGATCCTTAGCACTTAACTGATTGTCTAACATCAAATGGGCTGTCATGGCGTTGCGTGTGGTACTCAAAGCCCATATATGCAGATGGTCCACGGCGGTTACTCCGGGAATACTGAGGATTCGGGTTTCAACCAAAGCGATGTCGATGCCTTCAGGTACACCATCCAAACTCAACCTCAAACTTTGCTGAAATAAATTCAAAGTGCCGATTAAAATTACCATACATACCAGTATGCCAAGTATGGGGTCGATGATCGTAACTCCTGTATAGCTAATGAGTAAGCCCCCAATTAAGACAGCAAGACTCACACCGGCATCCGCAGCCATGTGTAAATAGGCGGCCCTAGAGTTAAGTTCGTTATTACTCATGAATAAGAGTGCTGTGGCCGTATTGATGATTACGCCAACGCCAGCCACCCAACTTACAACACTGCCGGATGTGGGTTGTGGATCAATGAACCTCGTGTATGCTTCATATCCCATAGAACTGATAGCGATGAACAACAACACACAGTTAGCCAAAGAAGCCAAAATGGTGGCCTTGGAAAATCCGTAGGTGTATTCCCTCGTGGGTTGCTTGGCCGCCATCTTGAAAGCAAACAAACTAATGATCAGCCCTGCAACGTCGCCCAAGTTGTGCCAAGCATCTGCCAATAGCGAAAGGCTGTTGATTTTTACACCATAGCCAAACTCGACAGCAACAAACACAAAGTTGAGTATGATGCCCGCCAAGAATCGAGGGCCCATGTTGTTCTGTGGTGCGCTATGGCTGTGATTGTGCATGAGTAAAAGTGCAAATTACTGATTTAATACGGGTTTGCACTGCATCAAACCGGGAACCAAATAGATTTTCCCAGATTGTCTTTCTGTACAACGAAACCGGGTGCGCATTTTTTCCATTTTCTTGAATTGACGTCCATCCTGTGTTTCAAAAACCAATCCGGTGGGTATCTCTTCGACCAAAACCCACTCTGAATCTACGTCGTATTTTCTCAAAGTTCTCACCAATTGCGCATCGGTGCAACTGCTGGCTTTTGGATTTTTGAGGTATTTGTTCAGTGCCGCGTGGATATCTGTGGGTAACAAGTTGTGTTGTACAATTGGGGTACTGACAACTTGGAATTCGCGCTTCCATTCCAAGCCGTGGGGAGGGACGCGCGGACCTGATTTTTCAAAATTCAAAAGATGCGCAACCTCATGCATGAAAGTGATGAGGAATGCGAAGGGATTTAAATCGCGGTTAATGGATATCCGATGGCTGTTGTCTTCGGTCGGCGGACGGTAATCGCCGAGTTTTGTTAATCTGGGGTTTTTTATGCGAAGCTGGATTTTGTGCTTCTCCATCAAATCGGCCGCATACAACTCACTGCCTGCAGGCAAGTATTTCCGCAATACGGGTATGAGTTGTTCTTTGTTCACGCCAGAGAATTATGCCAGTTTTTTCATCGCGCGCTCGGCAACTTCCAAGCCAATGGATAGGGAACTTGTTGCAGCCGGACTTGGCGCATTGAGTACGTGGATGAATGACGCAGTTTCTTGAATGTAGAAATCATCGATCAGTCCACCATCTTTATCGCAAGCCTGTGCACGAACGCCGGCACCAGCGGGCTCTAAATCGTCTTCTTGGATCGCAGGGACCAATTGTTGTAGTGCTTTCACGAAAGCGGGTTTGAAGAAGGATCTGTGATATTCGCCCAATCCCGTTTTCCAATATTTGCTTGCTACCTTGCGGAAGCCACCAAAAGATATGCTCTCCCAGAATTCGCTCCACTTGAAATCCGTTTTCTTGTAACCCTCGCGCTGGAATGCAAATACAGCATTCGGACCTGCTTCTATTTCTCCGCTAATTCTCCGTGTGAAATGCACACCCAAGAATGGGAAATTGGGATCCGGCACAGGATAAATCAAATTTTTGACCAAATGGGCTTTCTCCGGTTTGATGCTGTAATACTCCCCACGGAAGGGAATGATTTGCATGTTTAATTTTTCACCGGCCATCGCTGCCACTTTGTCGCAATACAATCCCGCACAGTTAATGACCATTGTGGCCTCGTAACGCGCCGTGGTTGTATGGATTACCGCCCCCTTTTCAGACGGCACAATCGCCTCGATTTTCACAGAAGTTAGAATCTGTCCGTTGGGATGTTCTTGGATTTTCTCAGCCAATTTTGCCGCAACTGCTTTGTAATCTACGATGCCCGTTTGTGGTACAAATACGCCCTTAATTCCACTGCAATGGGGCTCGTACTGCTTGATTTCTTCTTGACTTAAAAAGCGAAGGCCTGAAAGTCCGTTTTGAATTCCTCGCTGATAGAGTGCTTCAAGTCCGGCGATTTCTTCAGGTTTGATGGCTACGATGATTTTTCCGCACAAGTCGTAATCGATGTGTTCTGCTTTGCAGAAATCCAATAGCATGTCATATCCGCGTAAACAATTTTGCGCCTTCAAACTGCCAGGCTTGTAGTAAATGCCTGAATGGATGACCCCGCTGTTGTTTCCAGTTTGGTGTTTGGCCACACCGTCTTCCTTCTCCAAAATGGTCACGTTCAAATTCTCATTCAATTTGAGTAGTTGATACCCCGTTGAAAGTCCAACAATACCCCCGCCAATAATCAATACATCTGTTTTCATGAATCGGTAGCACAAAGTTAAGGGCTGCTGCCCATGAATGGCAAGTTTAAAATGTGTCGTCCTATGCCGCAGTCTTTGCATCGTTTGATGGAACAATATTGGCGATGTTGTCCGATGAGCGACTGACTAATTTTTGTCGAAGAATTTTTAATTCCCAGGCAATCCAATTGTTTGGTGATGCGATTGTGCTCTGCTGGAAGTTGTTCCAGTAAATCCATCGCCAGGGCTGAATGTTGGGGTTTGTGTGATTCCAAGCCATACGCAAAGAGGAAGGGGACCAAACCGTTGGTAATGACTTGTAATGTGTGCTGCCGGCCGTTGTGGGTGACATGTTGCGCACTTGCATTTCCGAGTGAAAAGTGCTCTTTCCAATAATCCGAAGCGTTGGAGGAGAAATGGTCAATCCAAAAGCGCAAATTTGAATTGGGTGGATGAAAGAGTATCTGTAAGTCAGCATCGCAGCGCATGAGCCAGTCAGAAAATTGTGCCATGCGGATTTGGGGGAATGCACTCGGGCGGATTTGCTTGGTATTCCAAAGCGGATTACAGGGCGCGAAGCCATGTTTGAGTTGCAAATACTCATAGCGATGAATCAAATCACCGTGGTAATTGTCGGGCTGGGATTTGAAAATTTGACCGTCTTCCAACTTATTCATATCGCTGGATTCCGCACCCAACCACCCCGCTTGTCCGAACAAATAGGCAGTAAGCGTGATAGGGTTTCGATTTCGCATCATGAACGGTTTTTGCAAATGCTGAATCATTCGTTGACTGGCTGATTGATTGGCCTTGCCCATCCAAGCTGTAAAAATCAACTCCAACGCCGTGAACCACCAATCTCCATTGTGTTGTTGAAGGATCGATAATACGTTGGAAGTTTTTTCATTCATTCGTTTGGTGAGTGCGATGTTCAGCTGTGACTCTTTTACTTGTTTATCACACAGCGATAGCAGCGGTAGGCATGGTAGCAGTGGGTCTTTTTGAAATTCGCTGATTTTATTTTGGTCGATACGATGTTTCAATTGCAAACATTCTAGCGCCTGGCCGTTTTCGAGGTAGCAATCTTTGTTGTTGTCGAACACCACATGAAGCACCGTTTGGTTGTATCGAGGGTCTGTGTGATGTTGGTGTGCGTACCAATCGGATGCCTTGGTATGTATTTCTATCGCGCCGTAAAGAAGAACGCCATCGATTGAAATTTGAGCGTTCAGAAAATCGGGACCGTTCTGGTGATTCCAATCGCCCCGATGAAGTATTTGTAATATTCTTCCCGAATCCGTTTTTAAATGTTGGGGGTAGAAGGCTTGCTGTGCCCATATGTTCTGCAGTCCAATCTCTTTCACTGTACAAAGGTCATTGGCCAATAGGACCTCGCCAAATCACGACCTGCCAATTGGCGAACTTTGCAACGCTGAAATCCTGTGTAGTAAAAATCGCAATGATAATCCATTTTTCAGGGAGGATACGTTAATTTTGTCCATTCGTCATGAGTATCAGCAAACTATCCATTGTGATCCCTGCCTATAATGAGGCCAAGACCATTCACCATATTTTGAATAAGGTGGCGGCGGTTCAATTGATTCAAGGCATTCAAAAGGAAGTGATTGTAGTGAATGATTGTAGTACCGATAATACGGCGACTGTTTTGCGCGATTATGCCGCCCAACATCCCGAAATGGGATTGCAGCTTTTTGATCATCCTGTGAATAAAGGAAAAGGAGCGGCGCTTCATACGGGTATTGAGAAGGCAACGGGCGATGTGCTGGTGATTCAAGATGCCGATTTGGAATACGATCCAAACGAGTTTAATATTCTTCTGAAACCCATCACCGATGGTTTTGCGGATGTTGTTTTTGGCAGTCGCTTCATGGGTGGGAAACCCCACAGGATTTTGTTCTTTTGGCACAGTATCGGCAACAAATTCCTGACGTTTTTGAGTAACATGTTGACGAATTTGAATCTGACCGATATGGAAACGTGCTATAAAATGTTTCGCACCGATATGGTTCAGTCGCTTCGATTGCAAGAAAAACGTTTTGGTTTCGAGCCAGAGGTAACGGCTAAAATTGCGCGCATCCCTGGCGTGAGGATTTATGAAGTGGGGATCAGCTACTATGGAAGGACCTTTGAAGAAGGCAAGAAAATTGGCTGGAAAGATGGTTTTAGGGCCATTTATTGCATTCTGAAGTACAACGCGAAAAACGCATTGAAATACTTGTTGTTGCTCGTATTGGCCGGAGCCTTGGTCTTGGGTGCCTACATGGGACTCATGGCTTGGGCGATGCTGTAAAGCGGATTTTTTGTTAATTTCAATAACACCATGAACCAACAATTACAGAAATATCAGTGGATTCTCATTTTGGTGGTGGCAATGATTGGTGGTGGACTTTGTATGGACATTGGCCATGAATGGGGTGATGATTTTGCGATGTATCTCCATCAAGCCCAGTGTTGGATTGATGGCGGAATGGCTACGCTGTTTTCAACGAATAAATTGTGTATGGATGGGTCGGATGGGCTCGTTGGCCCGTATCTGTACCCTCAAGGATATCCGCTATTTTTGAGTTTTTTTATGCGACTTTTTGGGTTGTTTGGCGTAAAAGGACTCTCGTTGATTTACTGTTTGAAATGGGCCAATTACAGTGTGTTTTTGATTGTTTTGGTCGCGTATTTGCGTTGGTTGAATGGGGTATTTGAAGGACATTGGGGCAAGATTTTTTTGGGCTTTGTGCTGTTGGCTTGGCATCCGAAAATTTGGGAGGCAGCAGATCGATTGACCTCTGATTTGTGGTTTGCAGGCTTGGTGATATTGTTTTTTCAAACGTTGGGCACGCCTTTCAAGGGTTGGATTTCGAAATCGCTTACTTTGTCGCTCTTGGTTTTTGTGGCAACGGCTACACGTAGCAATGGGGTATTCTTGATTGGGGCTTGGTTTGTCTGGGAGTGGTTGGAGTATAGAAAAACCGGGAAAGTAGATAACCGAGTGGTTTCATTGATGATGGGTACTGTGGCTGGTTTGTTTGCTTTGTATGCGGATGCAGGAAACGGGTCCAATCATTGGCAATTGCTCAAGGCGATTGATGCCAAAACCATCCTTCACAATTTCGGGGTGTATTTGGAAATGGCCGGTAGTTATCCCTATTGGCATTTTGCTACCCTATTAAAATTGTCTCTTCATCCATTGTTGTGGTTGGCTGTACTGGTGTTTTGGATTTTGGTTTTTGTGGGTTTTAGAACACTAGGGCCATCAAAATGGGCGATGGGCGTGTTTGTGTTGCTGAATTTTGGTTTGTACATCGTTTGGCCTTCGGTGCAAGGAATGCGTTTTTTGTTTCCATTGTTGCCCTTTTTGATTGTCTTTTTTGTTGCTGGATTGGGCGCAAGTTGGACAAGCGTAGGACTTCCTTGGTTAAACAGGCAAACGTGGATTCCCGCAGTTTTCAGAAATACCAAATTTATTGTGCGATTGGCTGCTGCAGTGGTGTTACTGCAGGGGATAATGACATCGGTTTTTTATAGAACATTGGATACCAATCAAGCCTTTTCAAAAGAGATGCGCGGCGTTTATGACTTTGTTGATAACCAAGTGGAAATAGACAATAGAATTTCGTTTCACAAACCCCGTTTGATGCGCTATGTTACAGGTGTTGAGACGTATAAAGTAGCCACTGATTATGGCAAAGAAACCGTAGGAATAGATGAGCCAGTGTCTGGAGGTATTGGCCAGGATCAAGCAATCAAGAAATTGCAAGCCAATCAGATTGATTATTGGGTTTTGTCAAGAGAACAACTCGGGAGAATAGAGAAGCCTTCGTTACCCATTGCCTTTGAGAACAAGGAGTTTGTGATTTATAAGGTTTCAGAAAATAAAGGATCTCTCAGCGACTCGTTGAAAGTGGATTGAGTTGACGGAATTTCTCTGAAATTTCGCGGAGAGAAAGCGATTGAACTTTGCCTAGGTTTCCCGCAAGAATGAGTTGGCTGCAACTCCATGCGCAGGCGTTGAATCCGCGTTCTTGAGAAAGAGGTAACCAATGGTTTCCTCCATCAAATGAAATGTCGGTTCCGGTTGTGCCGGTACAAATGGCAACCGGCATGTGATTTCGGTGATGTGTTTTGAAAAAATAGTCGGCGGGTTGTTCACTGAAAGCATCGTAGAAAGATTGGCAATGATTGCGAGAATCACCAAAAAACAGGTTGAATAGCGTGTCTTTGGATAGGTCTGCACTGATACATATCCCGCTGCGGTAGCCCGCGGGTGGGGTTTTGGCAGGGTGCCAATTGCCAAGGATGTCATAGGTGTAGGCGGCAATCGCGCCGGTTGAATCGCCTCGAAACGTGGGTAGGGCATAATTGCCACCCACGGCAATGCCTTTTTGGGTTTGATAGGTTGTTAGACCATAGCATCCCCAGGCGGGTCCGCCTTTCATATGCAATGGTTTTTTGGGTAGGTTGCTAATTTCCCAATGGGGGTTTGTGCTGATTGAAGTGGATGGTTTATCAGCGGATGGGTCAGAAGTAGCTGTGTTTGAATTGGAAGGGTTCGTGATGGAAGGGGTGGATTGGACCGATTGGACTTTTGGTGCTTTGTATTGAAACTGCACCAAGTGGAATTGGGGGTTGAGTCCGCCGCCGGCGAAGCCGGCGGTGATTGTAAATTTTTGCTTTTTGTGGTCGGCTTTCGACGAAATGATCGACAGTGAAGTACCGCTGGCGGCAAAAAAAGACGCGAGACTATCGGTAGGTGTATTCCATTCACCAGCAGGAATTTCGATCCATGAACTGCCAAAATTGTGCGTAAAAAGTGACTTGAAGTGTCCGTTTAGGGGGTCGCCAAGAATAATTCCAATACCCGTTTTTGGATCGATTTCAATGACATCCAAGAATATATTAGGCGTTTCGTCGTGGTAAACGGTTTGCCAAGTTTGTCCTCCATCGGTGGTTTTGATAATGACCGCACTATCGGCAATGCTCATCGCCACGGCTGTATTTTGGTCCAAGGCCCAGATATCGCGAAAGTCTTTTCTTGGATATTGAGTCTTGCAAGTATCCCACTGGAGGTTGTTAGAATCGTTGAATATCCCACGCAAAACACTCCCACGTGTTCCACTTACCCATATTGTGTTGTTTGCTGTGACCAACAATCCGCGATAGTGTGGCGGTTTGCTCGGAATGGGACTTTGGTTTTGGTGGTAAGTTGTATTGGCGGATATCTGGAGAGGCGAAATCGAACAGAAAAAAATCGAGCAGAAAAAAAGCAAAATGCCCTTTCGAGGCGTGCATGAATCTGTGGTCGCGAGTAAATGGTGCATAAATGAATCGTTAAATGACGCTTAAGTACTTGATAATATGGAAAGTATTCATGAGATTCGGTGTAAAATTACAATTGCCTATGGAAGAAACCGCTACAAAAATTTTATTTACATCAGACAGTACTCAACATCAAAAAACACTTGGCGACGCAATGATTTCGGTAGCTCGCCGGTTCAACGGAGATTTACTGTGGTTGGAAACTGCAGAAAATGTTGAACTCACGAACGCCCTTGTGGATGATCTCAAGAAGCGTGCGAACCGAGACTTAACCGTTGTGAAAAAATCCGGTGATTTTTGGTCGATCGCGGCAAAAACATCCAAGGAGTTTAAAGTGGAGATGACGGTGATAGTGGCGGCGGCAAAGTCGGGCAGTATGCTCGGCGGTGGCATGTCTAGCTGCATCAGCAAATTCGAAACCCCGGTAATCTACCTCAATCCCAATGCGGCGTGGGTAGAACCGAAAAACATCTTGATGGTGTTGGATTCTACATCAGAGTCGCGACAAAAATTTTACCGCGTTTCCAAGCTCGCGAAGTCCTTTTTTGCCAAAGTGCATGTTTTTGCATTGTCGAACAAGAAAGACAACGAAACGGTGCGCTATCTCAATGCCTACTCAACCCAAGCTTTTGACTACATGGTGAAACATGGTGTGTCGGTAACAGAGTTGGATGTGGCAGCGGGGGTGGACATGAAGGAAGCGATTTTTACGGCGATGTCGAGCATGAATGATTGTTGGGTGGCCTGCATGAACGAGACCGATGGGTCTGGATTCATGAAAACCAGTCCATTTCAACACCTTTGCAATGATTTAACAAGTCCTTTGATGGCTTGTGCGGTGCAGGAGGTTGTTGGTATGGGTGGTTCTGGTTACTGAGCTGTTGATGAAATGAAGCAAACAGGGGGAGGCGCCGGAGGCGCCTCCCCCTGTTGTTTTTAGGGGCTGTCTATTTTTTCCGTCTGTGGAATAAATGTTTCAGAGTTTTGGGTGGTATTGGCGAAATTGCAACTCTATGACGGTATCGGTAAAGACCATGGCAGATTACATTGCCGCAGGCGAAACACCCGAAATTTTATTTTGGGTAGGATGTGCAGGTAGTTACGACGAACGCGCGCAGCGCGTTAGCAGAGCATTCTCGAACATCCTTGAAAAAGCAGGGGTGAAATTTGCCATCTTGGGTGTGGAAGAAGGATGCACAGGTGATCCAGCCAAACGCGCAGGCAATGAGTTTCTCTTTCAAATGCAAGCCATGCAGAACATCGAAGTCATGAATGGCTACGGCGTAAAACGCATCGTTACCGCATGTCCCCATTGCTTCAATACTTTAAAAAATGAATATCCTACCCTAGGCGGTAACTACGAAGTGGTGCATCATACCCAATTGATCAATGAATTGCTTACCGATGGTCGGTTGGCGATTGAAGGCGGTGCATTCAGCGGTAAAAAAATCACCTATCACGATAGCTGTTATCTGGGTCGTGCCAATGGTATCTACGAGGCTCCTCGCATGGTGATGGAGAAGTTGGATATCGATTTGGTGGAAATGAAGCGATGCAAAACCACTGGATTCTGCTGCGGTGCTGGCGGTGCGCAAATGTTCAAAGAAGCAGAAAAAGGCAACCAAGAAGTCAATGTAAACCGCACCGAAGAAGCCCTTCAAACAGGCGCAGAAATTATCGCAGTCAATTGTCCTTTCTGCAATACCATGATGCGCGACGGTACCAAACACTTCGAAAAAGAAGACCATGTTTCGGTGCTCGATATCGCTGAAATTGTGAACGATTCACTCAAGTCTTGATGACGCCCATGGAGGATTTTCAGGACCTTTTGCCCTCAATGCCCGATGCCTCTCGCGTTTGGATGTTTGGCGCTCAACGTTTCTTAACCCCCGACGAGGCCAACCAATTACAAGCTGAAATGTCGCACTTTGTGTCAGGATGGCAAGCCCATGGCAAAGATTTGTTGGCAGGATTTGGGCTGTTGCATAACAATGTGTTGGTGGTGGCGGTGGATGAATCAAAAGAGCCTCCTTCGGGGTGTAGCATCGACAAAGTATTCAAGTTGCTAAAATCACAACAAGAAAAAAATGGGTTGGATTTTTTTCAACGAACCTTGATTTGGGCTAGGGTTGAGAGCGACCTTTGCATTTATAACGGAGAATCACTCCTGCAAGCATTTCATCAGGGCGATGTCAATTTTGATACCCCCGTGGTGAACATGTTGGCGCCAACCTTGGGCGATGTGCGTAACGCCGGGTGGATTGCCTTGAACGATAGTTGGATTGCCAAAAAAATTGCAAGAGAAATACAGAGCACATGAAAGATAAGCGAATACTGATTCTGTTTTTGACCATATTCATTGACCTTTTGGGCTTTGGTATTGTGATTCCCATTTTGCCCAATTTGGCCAAAACATTGGCCGGAACTTCAGGCATGCCTTTTAATCCGGATGTTGCCGTTGGGGTGGTTGCAGGGTCTTTTTCCATCATTCAGTTTTTGTTTGCACCCATTTTTGGGGCTTGGTCTGATCGAATCGGACGGAGGCCCATTATTTTGATGAGTGTTTTCGCCAATATTATTGGATACTACCTTTTTGGCATCAGTGCCAATTTTAGTTTTCTGTTGTTTTCAAGGGTGATATCTGGTTTTGGAAGTGCCAACATTTCAGCGGCACAAGCCTATATCGCCGATATAACAGCGCCAGCCGATCGTGCCAAGCGCATGGGAATCATTGGTGCTGCTTTTGGATTGGGTTTCGTGTTTGGTCCGCCTATCGGCGGATGGCTCTACCACCATGGAGGAACAGATGGCGTTCAGTGGGTGGGCTTTTTCACCGCAGCGCTATGCGGATTGAATTTTATTTTGGCGTGGTTCCTTTTGCCAGAGAGTTTGCAAACCAAATCAGTAGAGAAGCGCAAAGTATCCACCACCTTCAAAGGATTGGTCACTGTTTGGCGCGTCGATATTATCGGGGAGTTGTTTCTGATTAATTTCTTGTATATCGCGGCGTTTAGTATGATGCAAGTGAATGCGAGTGTTCTTTGGAAAGAAAAATACGGACTCACAGAATACGGCATCGGCAATATTTTTGGGTTTATAGGTATATGCAGTGCCATCGTGCAAGGTGGTTTGATTGGTATCTTTCAAAAGAAATGGGGCGTGCGCAAGATGCTCTTGATGGGCTGTCCGATTGTTGCTGTGGGATTGAGCATTATTCCATTGGCCAACGATACGCAAACCTTTTACATGGTGCAGGCCTTCGCCATTTTGCTGTTGGCATTTGGCAATGGTTTGATGATGCCCGCGATCAATTCTTTGGTGAGTTTGAATACGCCTGCTGAATCACAAGGGCAAATGTTGGGAATGTTGCAGAGTTTGGGTTCTTTGGCGCGAGCGGTGGGACCAATTATTGCTGGCGGATTGTATCACTATTATTATGGGTTGCCCTATTTTAGTGGGGGTGTTTTGATGATGATGGCCCTGGTTGTGGCTGTTTTATTATCGAGACGTTTGAGAAGTACCGAAGAAGACGCCGTTGATAAGGGTTAATGACCCCAAAGTAGCTACAAAAGAGAATATCATGAAACCCCAAAGAGAACAACGCAAAAACTTGAAGGTGGTTCATTTGAATGCCTCTTCGGCGGGTGGGGCTTTTGTGGCGGCGCAGCGATTGAGTTGCGCTTTGGATCTATTACCGGAGGTTGAGAGCACGCATTGGGTGTTTGAGGGTGGCGAGGGCGACTTTTTTCTTTGGGCCGATGATTGGCTGAAAAAGAAATGGGCTTTTGCCCTGCACGCCCTGGAAAAGTTGGATTTTTTGCGGTTTGAACGGGAGAAAGCGGTACGCTTCGCATTCAGTCACGGTAAAACAGGTGTGAATGTATCGGCTTGGGAGGCTATAGCAGACGCTGATGTGATTCATTTGCATTGGGTAAATAAAGGATTCATTGGATTGAATGGCTTAGAGGCGCTTTTGAAGTTGAATAAACGGGTGGTGTGGACGTGTCACGACATGTGGCCATTCACAGGTGGTTGTTATCATCCAAGAGGGTGTGATCATTTTCAGGCGGGGTGTGGCAACTGTCACTACTTAAAGTCTCCGGCGGATGGGGATTTGTCGCGCCGCGTATTCAGCGCCAAACAAAGAATGTATCAATCTCACGGGGGGCATTTACAGTTTGTAACACCGAGCCAGTGGTTGAAGGATCAGGCGCTGAAGAGCGGCGCGCTAACAACTAACCTGCGCCATGGGATTCAGGTTATACCCAACCCAATTGATACCGATTATTTTTACCCGGCCAGAATAGATGTCTCGGGAATTGAAGGCATAGCAAAAGAAGGTATAGCGAAAGAAGGCATAGCAAAAGAAGGCATAGCGAACCAGGGCTTAGGGAATGATGTCGGACAGGGGGAGTCTGTCCGTGGGCATATTGATCGCGATGATAAAGCGGTAAGTAAAACCTTCACCTTAATGTTTGCTGCCGCCAATCTGGGCAATGCTGCCAAGGGGTTTGCTGAATTTCGTTGGGTGTGTAATGAACTTGTGGCAAGGGGATTTTCTCAAGTTGAGGCGTTGATCGTGGGAGAGAATAGAATTGGTGACCTGGGGTTGAAATGTAAGTATCGCGAATTGGGCTTCATCAAAGACGCCGAGCAAATGCGTGAGGCCTATTGGCAATCCGATGTTTACGTGACAACTTCTCACGAAGAAAATTTGCCAACCACCATCATGGAGAGTTTAAGTTGTGGGGTACCTGTGGCAGCTTTTGCTGTGGGAGGGATTCCCGAAATGCTGGTCGCATCGGGGGAGCATCAAACAGGATTTTTAGTGCCTACACTCGGAGTGCGGTGGGGAACGACCGACATTTTTATGGAGCAGATGGTTGATGAACTGTCGAATTACATTGTTTCACCGGAGTCCGAGGTTAATCATATCAAACAAAACTGCAGAGAATTCGCCTTGCAAAACTACAGTGCAAACCAAATTGCACTCGCTTACGAGCAAGTGTATCGCGCATAGGGCTCGTCAATGTAATTGTCAACGTTGAACAAAACAAAAAAGCCACACCCTGGGGCATGGCTCTCTTGCTGTTGGATTATTTTGGCTATCAATCCACGTTATCGTGCAAATGGCGATTCGGTTTTACCGTTAAATCGCGTGCATTCATTGGGTCTTCTTCGCCAATGGTAATTTTACTTACCAATTGACTTTGGCTCGGTGGCGCTGCTTCCAAATTGATTCCTCTGCGCATATAGGCAGGGGTTTCAATGTCGTTATCAAGCAACGATTCCCGATCTTTCCGGCCATTCTCCATGCGGGTGTCGCGGAAAATTTGGGCCATTGGGTCTTCGTTCCATTCATCAGATGATGGTTCGAACGCCTTGGGCGATACATTGATGGGATTCAACGCTTCGGTTTGATCCCAATCGCTGTTTTGGTGCACCGTTTTGCCCAAGTCCTCATGAGCGTCTTGTCCAAACGCAGTCGGTACATGATTGATTACCGTGGGCTGTGATGGCGGGGTGTTGAATAAGTTGGGTTGAACCACCTTGCTTGCCGTATTCGGGTTTACACCGTAAGGATTGGCATTATGTCCGTAAGGACTGTTGTTTCCTTGGTAGCCCATGCCATTATTGCTTGCGGGTGGATTTTGGCTGTACGGGTTATGTGCAATCACGGGTTGTGGTGCAGCTTCTGCTTGCGGCACATTGGCTTCCATTTGCAAGCGTACCTCAAAGCCCGTGGCAATGACTGTGATGGCAATCTCTTCTCCCAAACTTTCGTCTTTGGTGATACCCATTTTCAAGTGTGCAGTATGTCCAGCTTCTTCTTGTAAGAACTTTTTCACTTTGGAAATTTCACTCATGACCGGCTCTTTGTGTCCGTAAGCAAAATTCACCAACAAATGCTGTGCACCGCGGATTCGTGTGTTGTCGAGTAGCGGACTATCTAACGCCATTCTCACAGCGTTTTCTGCACGATTTTCGCCGGTCGCAAAACCTGTTCCCATGATGGCCCTGCCACTGTCTCTCATAGCCGTTTGCACATCCATGAAATCGACGTTGATTTGTCCAGGTTTGGTAATGATTTCAGCAATGCCTTTGGCGGCAGTACACAAAATGTCATCGGCCTTGGAAAAGGCTTGGGTTATGGTTAAATCGCCGTACATGTCTACGATGCGATCGTTGCAAATTGTCAGAAGTGCATCTACATGGGGACGTAATTTTTCCAAACCTTCATTGGCCTGTCCGATACGTTGTGGCCCTTCATCCTCAAAGGGGAGTGTAACGATACCCACCGTAAGGATGTTCAGTTCTTTGGCGATTTTAGCGATTACGGGAGCGGCTCCGGTTCCGGTTCCACCACCCATTCCTGCGGTAATAAAAATCATTTTGGTGTTGTCCTCCATGATTTGGCGGATTTGCTGCATGTTTTCCATGGCGGCCTTTTCACCCATATCGGGCATCGAGCCGGCACCCAATCCTTCGGTGAGCTGTGCGCCCAATTGAAGTCGGTTGGGTATGGGACTGCTATGCAAAGCCTGTAAATCGGTATTGCAGATATAAAAGTCAACGCCTTCAATGCCATGACGGAACATGTGGTTAACGGCATTGCTACCGCCTCCACCTACACCGATCACTTTGATGAGGTTGCCTCTGCGCGTGTTAACTGCGGGTTCAAATACTGACATAGTCTGTTTCTTTTAACCGTCTTACTCGTGAAAATCTTCTCCCTCTTTCATCCAGTCGTTGATCCCTTTCAAGAGGCCGTTTTTGCCGCCCAACCAAGAACCGGTGAAAATACCAAAGCCACCTTTTTTGCCTTCTGGTGTATCGCTGATATCTATTTGTCCATTGCTCATTGGTGCTTCAGCCACAATTTCGTCCAAGAAAGGATCGCTCACACGTTCAACCACGGGCTCCTCTTTGCTGATGATTTCGTTGTTGAGTTCTAAGTGTTGGTGTTTCTGTGCCAATTCAAAGCCTTTCAACACCAATCCAATACTGGTTGCATACATGGGGTTGCGCACTTCGTCAATCATGCCCTTGCCCAAACGCTGTCCGGGAGAACCGATATGCACTTCCAAACCAATGAAATAATTGAACAATTGGGTGATGTCTTTCATCGATGATCCACCGCCGGTAAGTACAATGCCACCTGCCAGTTTGTTGCGTATTCCCGATACCACGATTTCAAAATCCACTTTTTGAATGATGTCTTCTACGCGGGCACGAATTACTTGAGAAATGGCGTACAATGAAATTTCTTTGGGCGCGCGACCAGGCAAACCTGGTACTACGACCACTTCGTTTTTCATCGCTTCGGTAGGGTAGCAGCTGCCATAATTCACCTTCACGAATTCGGCTTGGTCTTTCAAAATACCAAATGCTTCTTGCAAATCTTTGGTGATGCGATCGCCACCAATTGGGATGATGGCGGTATGACGGATCGCTCCGTCGTCAAAAATACAGATATCCGTTGTTCCACCGCCGATGTCGACCAATGCCACACCCGCTTCCATTTCTGGTTCGCTCAATACTGCAGCGGCTGATGCTACAGGCTCAACGATGAGGTCGGCGATTTCAAGGCCGGCGCGACGTACAGCCATGAAAATGGTTTTGGCGGCAGAGGTCTCCCCGGTAATGATGTGGTAATTGCATTCAACGCGAACGCCCACACGTCCTACAGGATCTTTGATTCCTTCTTCACCGTCGATGCGATACTCTTGTGGAAGCACATGGAGGATTTCCAAACCCGGCGATAATGCCAAGTTTTCCATTTCTGCTTCAAGTTTGTTGAGTTCGTCTTCGGTAATTTCAACATCCCACTGCTTGCGGCTGAGGGTTCCGCGGTGTTGCAAACTCTTGATGTGATGTCCTGCAATTCCTACAAAAACCGTTTTGATGTTTACCTGACTCTGTTTGATAGCCTCTTCCACGGCCGTTTGGATGGCGGTTACGGCTTTGGCCACGTTGGCGACCATTCCGCGAGAAACGCCACCTTGGCTTGGGGCTTTGCCCATGCCCAAAACGTTGATTTTGCCGTTTTCAGCCATTTGACCCACAATCGCGCACACTTTGGTGGTTCCGATGTCGAGTCCTACGATGATATTGTTATTGATAGCCATATTTTTTTGTGATTGAACTTGGGTTGGTGTTATTGTTTTTTGGGTGAGTTTTGACTGTTGTTTTTATTGGACTTTTCTGTTGCTTTTTGTATACTTTCTTGACCACTGCGCGTTCCTACCACCTGGTTGAGGTTGGAAATGTCTACGCTTTTATAGCGATCCCAGCCAGTGCTTTTGAGGCCTTGATCGTAGAAAAGACGGAGGTTCCCGAACTTTTCGGGTAGGTTGGCGCCGTTGCCTACAACAATGCTATGTTTTCCAACGCGGGGAATCAAAATCACGTCGTTGTAATTATCTACATACAATTGTTGAAATTGCATGTTCCACAGCGAATCGGCGGCGATAAACTTGGCTACTGCGAGTAAGTTTCGTGCGGTTTCACCTCCGATGATTTTTCCGGAGGTCATCACATTGCGGATATTGCCATTGGCGACGAGCACATCGCAGAATTTTGGGGTTGAGTTCGGAATCATCACTCCTTGGGTATCGAGATAGAATTCATCGCCTTGTGAATTTTGTACCAAAACGATGGGGGTGCGCTCTTCGATTTTAACTTTCAACACACCATCCAGGGCGATATACACTTCTGCTTTCTTCACCGCGGGAATTTTGTTGAGGCGGGCTTCGAGCTTTTGGATGTTGATGTCGGCGGCGCTTCTTCCGGTAGGGTTGCCAATCACCGATTGAATGGAATCGCTCAAGATGTTGTTGTTGAGAAAAATGGCTTTTCCTTCGGGCAGGATGGTGATTTCCATGGTTTCCACCAATCTATTTTTTGCCGTTTTGGAAATGGACGACCAGAATATGGCCAGTGCCACCAGCAATACCAGTAGCAGGGCTACCATCCATTGACGTCGATTAATTGCGGGTTTCCAGTTCATGGTAGAGGGTTTGAATGGGTTGAACAATGCGGTCTATATCGCCAGCGCCCAAGATGAGTAATACTTCGGCGGGGTTATTTGAAAGTTGATTGAGGATGTTATTGGGTGTGACCAATGATTTATTGGGGTTATTGATGAGACTGAGTAGCCAAGTGCTATTGACACCGGGTATAGGGAGTTCGCGGGCGGGATAGATTTCCATCAAATAGATTTGGTCTAAGGCCGCGAGGCTGTCTGCGAATCCCTGCGCAAAGTCTTGGGTTCTGCTAAATAGATGGGGTTGGAATATGCCAGTGATTTTTTGGTTCGGGTAAAGGGTTTTTACGGATCCAATGATGGCGTTGAGTTCTTCGGGGTGATGGGCATAATCGTCGATCACCACGTATTTGGTTGTTTTGTGTATGTATTCAAACCTGCGTTTGGCTCCTTTGAATGTGGCGATGCCTTGCTGCAGTTGGTCAATGGGTAGGCCCAGGAAACCGTGGCAAACGCCGAGGGCGGCCAGCGCATTTTGTACGTTATGATGTCCGGGTAGGCCACAGCGGAATGTGCCGATGCTTTTGTTGTTGAGAAACCATTCGAAGCAGAAATCGCCTTGGTTGATTCTTACATTTTGGGCTTGTGCTTGGGATGTAGTTTGCAGGCCGTAATGGTAGGTGAGGACGTGTGATGGCGTATGGAGCGAGAGCGACTCATGGAGCATGAGGGCGGCGCCGTGGGGTTTTTCGGTTGAGGGCAAAGGTTGCTCGGCGCCGCCCCAAAAACGGATGAGTTTGGTGAAATCCGCAAAAGCTTGGGTGAAATTTTCTGCCGTGCCATAAATGTCGAGGTGGTCGGGGTCCATCGCAGTGATGATGGCCACGTCAGGGTTGAGTCTATGGAAACTGCGATCAAATTCATCGGCCTCGAGCACAATGATTTCTCCGCCCATGGGTAGGGTTTGTCCATCGGTTTTTCGGATGTAGTTGCTGCCAAAGTTGGAAGAAATGCCTCCGAGGAATGCGGTGAAGTTGATGTTGCACGTATGAAGCAGATGGGCCACCAGGGTAGATGTGGTGGTTTTGCCATGGGTGCCGGCCACCGCAATGCAAAAGCCATTGCGGGCAATGCTGCCCAATACTTCGCTGCGCTTCAGTATGGTGGCCTGCTGTTCCTGCAACCAAACCCATTGGGGGTGGTTTTTGGGAATGGCCGGTGTTAAAATGAATAAGGTGTTTTTTAGGTTCTGTGTAACCCGTTGCGGCAAAGCCGCAACGGCATCCTCAAAGGTGATCTCCGCGCCCTCGGCCCGAAGGGCCTCGGTCAGCGGCGTTGAAGTCTTGTCATATCCCATCACCGGCATGCCAATCTGCAACAAATACCGCGCTATGGCACTCATGCCAATCCCACCAATGCCCAAGAAATAGGCCTGCTCAAAATCCGTTATCCGCCTTTCTGTAGACATGTTTCTATGATGTTAACGATGGTTTCTGTGGCATTCGGCTTGGCGATTCCCTTCAGTTTTTCTTGCATTTCTGCCTGTTTTTTCGTATCTTTTAACAAGGCCAATGTCTCTGTAATCAATGTTTCCGACGCCATCTTGTCGGTTACCAATATCGCCGCCCCCAAATCACTCAAGACGCGCGCATTTTTCGTTTGATGATCGTCTGTGACATTCGGAGATGGCACCAACACCGCCGCCCTGCCAACCACGGCAATCTCAGAAATGGATATCGCCCCAGCACGAGAAATGACCACGTCGCTGGCCAAATACGCATCATCCATGTCGTAAATAAATGGTGCATGAAAAATCCGCGGCGACCCCTCCTGTAAAAACACATCGCCATGATCGTTGATCAATTGGTTGATTGCCTCGCCATGGGTTTTTGCAAACGGTAAACCCATCTGCCAGATGACTTGAACGCCCGCTTTGGCCAATGTCACCAATCCAACAAATAACGCTTCATTGATGGTTCTGGCGCCCAAGCTGCCCCCCGTCACAAACACCACTGGCAAATTGGGCTGCAGCCCAAAACGCGCTCGCACGGCGGCCTGGTTCGCTGGGTTATCCCTATCCACCAGGTCAATAATATTCTGCCTCACCGGATTTCCCGTAAAACTCCATTTCCCCGCTGGAAAAAATGCATCCATCTGCGGAAACCCGCAGCAAATGTGAGTGGCGTTGCCCGCAACCAACCTGTTGGTGAGCCCGGCAAATCCATTTTGTTCTTGTAATAAAGTGGTATACCCATTCCGCGCAGCCATGAAGCAAATAGGCAAACTGGCATATCCGCCCGTGCCAATCACCGCCGTGGGTTTGAATTGTTTTAATAATTTTTTTGCTTTCCAAAAGCTCTGCAATGTCTTCAATGCAACCACCACATTTCTGGGCGATAGCGATCGCTTTAATCCTTCGATGGGCATGCCCACAATCTCAAATCCCTCCTTCGGTACTTTCTCCATTTCCATCTTGCCCAACGCGCCCACAAACAAAAATTCCGCTTCAGGATATCGCAGTTGCAACGCCTTGGCGATGGCTACGGCTGGGAATATATGTCCGCCAGTGCCCCCTCCTGAAAGGATGAACTTGTATGGTTTGCTATGGTTGTTGGCCGATGTCATGCTGTTGTAGTTAAATGCCTGCCGTGATGGCTTCTGCCTGTTGTTGCTTTTCTTCTTCTGTATATTTTGAAATGCCCAAGATGATTCCGAAGCCTATGCTGTTCATGAACAAACTGGTTCCTCCCATACTTACCAATGGGATGGTAAGTCCTGTCACTGGCAACATCCCCACGGCTACGCCCATGTTCACAAAGGCTTGTAAACTCATGGAGAGGCCCAATCCCATGGCCACTAGCGCGCCGAAGGCGCGCGGACTTTCGACGACAATTTTCAAACATCGATAGACCAAAATCAGGAAGCATCCTGCCACAACCAATCCCCCCAATAATCCATACTCCTCCACAATAATGGCATAAATGAAATCCGAATAAGGGTGGGGTAAGTAGTTTCTCTGTGTGCTATTGCCCGGTCCCTTGCCTAATACGCCGCCCGTAGCCACCGCGATTTTTGATTGCAATTGTTGGTAGTTTCCCTGTCCGTCGTCTTTCCCCATGAACGTCTCGATACGCTTTTTCCATGTGGGAATACGGTTGCTCTCCATTCCGTCGGTATTGATGTTCAATAAGACCACCACCAATAAACTAATTAACCCAACGCCCGATAGCGAGAGGTACATCATATACTTGAAGTTGACCCGGCCAATGAACATGAGCAGCCCCGCGGTTAAGAATACCACCAATGAAGTACTCAAGTTCTCAGGCGCAATCAATCCAACCACCAATAGGATGTAACCCAGTGTGACCCAGAAGACCCTCGGACTGTCGATCTCTTCTTGGTTCTTGCTCAAATACCTCGATATATACATCACCAAGAACAGCTTCGCCATGTCAGACGGCTGAAAGGTGATGCCCAAACCGGGGATCGGAATAACCCGTGTGGCATTGTTGATCTCCGAACCAATTACCAGCGTTAAGGCCAACAATCCAATGGATATCCAAAGGAAAATCTGACTGATGCGTGAGTAGTAGGAGAAGGGGATGAGGTGGGTGAAATACAAGAGTCCTAGGCCAATTAACAAGAAACCGGTGTGACGCAAGAAATACCACTCGGTGTTTCCTCCCTGCTTAGAATAAGCCAATGTGCCTGTGGCGCTATACACGGCCAAGATGCCAATCAACGACAGGATAATGATGACAAACCAAATCCATTTGTCGCCTTTGAAACGGGAAGTAAACTGTGAATTCATGCGCTAACCGATTTGATTAAAGGTGTCGAACCGCTTCTTTGAACTGACGTCCGCGGTCTTCGTAGCTATCGAACAAGTCGAAACTCGCACAAGCCGGGGACAACAAAACCACATCGCCCTGTTCAGCCATTTTCGACGCAACGTGAACGGCTTCTTTGGCAGAACTGGTATTGATGATGAGGTCTACATCGGCCTGAAACGCTTGGTGAATCTTGATGTTGTCCAAGCCCAAGCAGATGATCATTTTCACCTTGCCTTTCACCAAGTTTTTCAAATCAGCGTAATTGTTGCCTTTGTCTACGCCGCCTGCGATCCAAACCACCGGGCGGTCCATGCTCTCAAGCGCGTACCATGCCGAATTGACGTTGGTAGCTTTTGAGTCGTTGATGTAGTCAACACCGCCCACTTTTTGAACGAATTCCAGACGGTGCTCAGCGTTTTGGAAGTTGGTAAAGCTTTCGCGGATACTGTCCTTGCGAACGTCCATTAAGCTTGCTGCCACCGAAGCGGCCATGCTGTTTTGGGCATTGTGTTGCCCGCGGAGTGTAAAGTCTTGCATATCGAGTGTAAATTTTTCTTTTGTGAGGATGTTGAGAATTGTGCCTTCGCCATAAGCCCCGCTGGTCGTTTGCGATTGTAAGCTGAACGGAATGGCTTGGGAGGCGAAGGGGTTGCGCGACATCGCCTCAAGGGTGAGTTGATTGTCGGCGCAGTAAATGAAATAGTCAGATGCGGTTTGGTTCTTGGTGATGCGCATTTTGCTATCGGCATACGCATTTAAATCGTAGTTGTAGCGATCCAAATGGTCTGGGGTGATGTTGCATAAAATGGCGATGTGGCTGTGGTATTGGTCGATCCGATCGAGCTGAAAACTGCTCATTTCTACCACGTAGTAATCGAAATTCTCCTGCGCTACTTGTCGGGCCAATGAGCGACCGATGTTTCCAGCCAAACCCACGTTCAAGCCCGCTTGCTTCAGCAAATGGTATGTGAGTAGGGTGGTGGTGGTTTTGCCATTGGTGCCGGTAATGCTGATCAATTTGGCATTGGTGTATCGATAGCCAAATTCTAGTTCGTCGATCACCTCAATGCCTTTGGCCAATGCAGCGGCCACGAGGGGGGCTTTGTCGGGAATGCCCGGACTTTTGATGATCAAATCAGCCGATAAGATTTTTTCTTCGCTGTGTTGTTCTTGTTCCCAAGCGATGTTGTGCAGATTGAGTTCATCTTGGTATTTCTGGGCGATTTTTCCTTTGTCGGACACGAATACATCCCAGTTTTGGGCTGCGCCCAAAACTGCGGCACCCGTACCGCTTTCGCCTGCTCCCAATATGACCAATCTCTTTCTCAACGCAGTTTAATCAATGCCAATGTTGCTAAAACCAAAACGATGGTGATCAACCAAAAGCGAATCGTGATTTTGCTTTCGGGGATGTTCTTTTTTTGAAAATGATGGTGCAAAGGCGACATGAGAAAAATTCTTCTTCCCTCGCCAAAGCGCTTTTTGGTGTACTTGAAGTAAGCCACTTGTAAAATCACAGATCCGCTCTCAGCCAAGAAAACGCCGCAGAGAATCGGCAACAGCAATTCCATTTTGATGATAATCGCCACGGCTGCCAAAGCGCCGCCCAAGGCCATTGATCCTGTATCGCCCATGAAAACCTGAGCGGGATAGCCATTGTACCACAAGAAGCCCAAACAAGCGCCAATCACGGCAGCCAAGAAAATAACCACTTCGCCTGAATTGGGGACGTAAATGATGTTCAAATACTCTGAAACTTTGATGTTACCTGCAGCATAGGCCAAAATGCCCAATCCCACGCCCACAATCGCTGTAGTGCCTGCTGCTAGACCGTCGATACCGTCCGTTAAGTTAACTGCGTTGGTGACCGCCATTACGATGAAAATGATCATCGGAACGTAAATAATCCAAGCATTGTGAGCGCCCGGAATCAAAAGGGTGTAGTTTAAAACATGCTTTGTGATGGGTAGGTTCGTGGTGAGCTCCAAGTGGTTCACACTGTGGGTATGGTCAATTGTTACAGCGATAATGGCACCCAACATCAATTGTCCAATGAGTTTGGTTGTGGCCTTCATGCCTTCTTTGTCCTTCTTGAATACCTTGATGTAGTCGTCGATCCCGCCAATCACGCCCATCCAAATGGTGCTTATGATCATCACAATGACGTAGATGTTATCGAGTCTCGCCAACAAAAGCGTTGGAATAATGATGCTCAAAATGATGATAATGCCTCCCATGGTAGGGGTGCCTTTTTTTTGCATTTGTCCTTCAAGACCCAGTTCGCGGATGGTTTCCCCAATCTGTTGGCGCTGCAGCCATCCGATGATGCCTTTGCCGGCAATCAAAGCCAGAAGCAAGCCCAGGATTCCTGCCAAAGAAGCACGGAAAGAGATGTATTTGAACACGCCGGCGCCGGCAATGCCCAATTTGTCGAGATGTTCAAACAAGTAGTATAACATGGCTCTATGTTTATTCGATGAGTTTAAAGGTTTCGCTTAATATGATTTTGTCATCAAATGGATGCTTCACCCCTTGGATGTCTTGGTATGTTTCATGTCCTTTTCCAGCGACCAAAATGATATCGCCCGATTGTGCCATCAGTACGGCGGTTTTAATGGCTTCTTTGCGATCCACGATTTTCACGATGCGCTTGTAGTTCTGGGGCTCTACACCCGCTTCCATTTGTTCCAGAATCGATTGGGGGTCCTCAAGCCGAGGATTGTCGCTGGTAAGAATGGCTCGGTTGCTCATGGCCGAGGCCAATTTGCCCATTTCAGGACGCTTGGCTTGGTCTCTGTTGCCACCACAACCAACCACTGTGATCAAATTCACGCTGTTCTTTCTGATTTCATTAATGGTCTGCAACACGTTTTTCAATGCATCAGGGGTATGGGCATAATCCACGATGGCCGTGATGCGGTTGGGTCCGCGCAGTACTTCGAAACGACCGTTGACTTTGCCCAAAGCGCTCATTTGGATGGGCAGTTCTGCATCGCCTTCAGTCAACAAAAACGCAGTGGCATAGACCGCGCACAAATTGTAGGCATTGAAACCGCCAATCAACGGCGTCCAAAACTCGGTTTGGTTCAACTGCAATTGCATGCCCGTGAAATCGTGTTCTGAAACGCGCACCGTGAAATCAGCAGGCTGCTTCATGGCATAGGTATAGCGCATTGCCTTGGTGTTTTGTAGCATCACCATGCCGTTGCGATCGTCTTTGTTGGTTACAGCAAATGCATCCGCTGGCAATTCGTCGAAGAACTGTTTTTTGGCCTTGATGTAGTTATCGAAGGTTTTGTGATAGTCTAAATGGTCATGTGTGATATTTGTGAAAACGCCTGCCGCAAAGGGAACACCCGCAATCCTGCGCTGATCCACGGCATGGGAACTTACCTCCATAAAGCAATGGCTGCAACCGGCATCGGCCATTTGGGCCAACAATCCGTGCAAAGCCACAATATTGGGTGTGGTGTGGGTGCTTGGAATGATGTCGGTTCCAATGCGATTTTCAACCGTTGAAATCAATCCGCACAAATTGCCACGCAGCGTAAATAAATCAAAAAGCAACGTGCTTACGCTGGTCTTTCCATTCGTGCCCGTAGTGCCCACAATGGTGATGTTTTCCGCCTTGCGATCGTAAAAGTTTAAGCAAATCTCACCCAAAGCCTTGGCAACATGATCAACGAGCACATAAGCCACGCCATCGCGCAGCGATGCAGGCAATACCTCACACAAAATGGCCGAAGCACCCGCGTTCAAACATCCTTCGATGAACGTATGTCCATCCACCGTTGTGCCCTTCATGGCAGCGTATAAATTTCCGCTTGATACCGACCGACTGTCGATTTGGAGTCCATTGACTTCTACCTCTACCTGTCCGAAAACCTGCGCAGAGTCCAAAGTGGCGATCAGTTGCTTGAGTGATTTCATGGGTTAGTATGGTTTTAGGATCAGAACGACCTCATTCGAGGAGCCAAGTTTGGTGTTGGGTGCTGGGGCTTGGTCGCTGACCCTGCCGTATCCGCTGTAGGTGGCTTTGATGCCCAAATCACTCAATAGTTTCAATGCATCGCGCAATCCCATGCCACGCAAATCGGGGAGGGTGTTTTCCTGGATGCGCATGGGCTTGAGTTTTACTGAATGAGCCTCTTTGATCGGGTCGATGTATTGGCCGTTCAATATGGGGTTGCTGTTTTTCGTGGCGCTGTCTTGCAGCAACTGCGAGCTGATCCCGATCTCATTCAAGACCCATTTGGTTTTGTTGACATCGCCCTTCAAAATGCCTGGAACTTGAGGCAAACTGGCGGTTTGAAGGGTAGGCTGAACCTTGATGTGGGTGCTGTATATGCGGTCGCTAATGTTCTTGAAAATGGGGGCCGCAATCTGTGATCCTGAGTAGCGACCACTTTTTGGGTTGTTTACCACCACCACGATGGTGTATTGGGGGTTGTTGGCCGGAAAGAATCCAGCGAACGACGCCTGGAATTGTCTATTGTTTTCTTGGTTGTATCCAGCCTTGCCTTGTGAAAGCCAAGCCGTTCCCGTTTTCCCGGCGATTTTATAATTGTCGGTTTTGATGCCGTTGGCCGTTCCGTTGTCAACCACTTGCACCAACATTTGGGTGAGCGTTGCTGCGGTTTTTGCGCTCACGGCTTTGTCGTTTAGGATCGTAGGTTCGATTTTCGATAGGGTTTGTCCCTCATGGCGAATTTCCTTCACCATGTAGGGCTGCATCATTTTGCCCTGGTTGGCGATGGTGTTATACAACATCAAGGTTTGCATGGGCGATATTTTGCTGCTATAACCAATGCTGAGCGAGGGTAAGCTGGTGCCAGACCATCCCGATTGACTAGGGGTGGCGATGCTTGGACTGCTACTGGAGGGGATGTCGAACTTGGGATTAACGTGTAGGCCCAAATCCAAGGCATGTTGCGTGAATTTTTCGGGGTCTTTTTTGTAGTGTTGCATCACAAATTTGCTGGTACCCACATTGGATGAAAATTGCAAGCACTCGCTGAGGGTGTAGTAGCGCTTTTTGGGCTTTACTGCGTCCTCCAGATTCATGTCGTACCATTTCCATTTGCCCCAAGAGTTGTCTACGCTGTCGGTGGTGCTTACTTTTCCATCCTCAAGCAGTGCAATGGCCGATAGCAATTTGAATGTAGAACCCGGTTCGGTGAATTCGCTCACTGCATAGTTTTGGGCCTCGTAATACTGTCCGTCTTCGCCGCGTTTGAGGTTGGCCATGGCTTTGATGGCGCCGGTTTTACTCTCCATCACGATGACACATCCATGGTCGGCTGATTCGGCTTCCAAGCCTTTCTGCAAAGCATATTGGGCGATGTCTTGGATGCGAACATCCAGGGTGGTGACGATGTCTTTCCCGTTCACTGCGCCCCGGTTGTTGCCTACTTGGATAGGACGCCAGGTTTGTCCGCTCATGCGCTGTTGCATTTGCGAACCATTTTTCCCCCTGAGGAGGGTGTCGAATGCACCTTCTAAGCCTACGGCGGTTTTGTCTTTGATGTATCCGATGGTGCGTTTGGCCAGTTCGCCCATGAAATACATGCGCTTGCCTTTTTCTTCGTACCAAATGCCGCCTTTGAATTTTCCGTAACGGGCGATGGGCCATGTTTTGATGGCTTTTACCTGTTCGAAGCCCAAGTCTTTGCCAATCTTCAAATAGCGGGTGCGTTTTTCGCGGTGTTTGATGAAGTGTTCCTTCCAGTTGCTGGCGCTGCGCTCAGGGAACATGCGCGACATCATCATGCTGAAACTGTCGATTTTGCCCATGAACACCTTTGTGGTGAGTCCATCGGCGCGCAAATCAAAAATCACATCGTACTTGGGGACAGACGTTGCCAGTAAACTCCCATCGTCTGCATAGATGTTCCCCCGCATCGCTTCAATTTCCATCACACGGGTATTTTTCGCGCTGAGTTCCTCGCGAAATTTATCATCGGTACCCAGTTGCAGTTTTACAGCGGTAACAAAGATGGAAACGGCGAAAATCGCCAATAGGGCAAAGACAATATAGGCCCTCACCAAGATGACTTTGCGCGAATTGACTTTAGTCTTGTTCATGGGGCTTGGTCAATTTGATGGGTGGGGTGGTGATCTCTTTCAAGCCGCTGCCTTCCAATCGTTTGCTGAGTTCGCTTTGCTTGCTGGCATTCGTGGTTTGACTTTCAAGGCTGATGCGCTCGCTGTGCAATTCTTTGAGTTCTTTGGTGAGCTGCTCTTTTTTGCGAATCGCCTTGTTGGCGTGGTGTGAATTGTAGATATAGAACAACATCAAGGCGAATCCAACCAGGGCGAATTTTACCCAACTCCACATAGGGATTGGTGCCTCCTGTTGAGGGTCCGACGTTTGCGATGATGGATCGCCCATCACCGTTTGTGGGTCGATATCGGCGTTCAAGAATGGGTTCTCTTCCATGTGTTGCGTACTCCTATTCTCATTTTTGCACTGCGTGCACGTTTGTTCGTTTCAATTTCTTCAGCATCGGGGGTGATGGCTGCATTGGGTTGATTGTCAAATGGTTTGCTGATGTGTCCGTATAGGTCGGTATGTCGCTCCCCTTCTAAATTGCCGGTTTGAAAGAGGTGTTTTACCATGCGATCTTCGAGGGAATGGTAGGAAATGACCACCAATTTTCCGCCTGGCTTGATGATTGCTTCGGCGTCGTTGAGCAAAGTTTCAAGCACAAACATTTCTTTGTTTACGGCGATGCGCAAAGCTTGGAAGACTTGGCTGAGGTATTTGGCGGGTGTTTTTCCGGGAGTGCAGGGTGCGATGGCGGCTTTGAATCCCTGAATCGTTGCGAGGTCTTTGCTCCCGCGACTGCGAGAAATGACTTCTGCCAGTCTGCGTGCATTGGGGATCTCTCCGTATTGTTTAAAAATGGTAATCAGTTCTGATTCAGAAGCGGTATTTACGAGGTAGGCGGCAGAGATGGGGTTTTGGTTCGACATGCGCATATCGAGCGGGCCGTTAAGTCTGTGTGCGAAGCCGCGTTCTCCCACGTCAATTTGGTGCGAAGAGATGCCCAAATCGGCCAGGATGCCGTCTACGGGAAGCGCTTTGAGGTATTCGAGGTAGGGTTTGGTGAACTGGAAGTTGTGGTTTACCAGGGTGAAACGAGGGTCTTGGGGTACGCGCGCCAAAGTGTCTTCGTCTTGGTCGAAGGCGATGAGTTTGCCTTTGGAGGAAAGTTTGTTGAGGATGGCGCGACTGTGTCCGCCGCCGCCGAAGGTGACATCCACATAGGTGCCATCTGGGTTTGTAACCAGGGCATCCACGCTGGGGTGAAGAAGGACGGGGTTGTGGTAGTCGTACATACGCAAACAGTTGGCCAACGGCCCGATGCGCTACTTAACCTTGGTTGCGTTGTTGGTGAAACAACTGAGCCAACTGAGACATTTCAGCGGCGTCAACGTTGAGTTCAGATTCGTAAATGGCTTGATCCCACAATTCAATTTTGTTGCCATTGGCTACCAAGATTACTTCCGCGCTGAGCTCGGCGTATTCGAGGAGTTTTTTGGGTACCAAAATGCGTTGGGCGCCATCGATCTGAACCAAGTTGGCACCGTTGGTGAAGATTCGTTTGAACCGACGGATGTCGGGACTCATGAAATCATCCACGGCGTTCAGTTTGGCGGTTTCATCCAGCCAATCTTCCTTGGTGTAGAGCACCAGACACTTCTCAAATCCGCGGTTCACCACAAGCGTATTGCCAACCGCTTCGGGAAACTGTGCCCGAAGTTTCGACGGAATGGAAAGTCTTCCTTTCTCGTCTAGTTTGCAATTAAACTCTCCAATGAATGCGGTCATTCTGTGTTGGTTTTTTCTGTCTGCTAAATAAATATTCAATTTCCCACAATTTCCCACAATCTCCCCTTTTTAACCACTTGTTTTCCACATTGCTCCACTACAGGGGGATTTGTTGCAAAAAGTCGTCGGAATTCCACGTATTAAGCAGAACAAAGGTAGCCTAAAATTGCATAAAATCAAGGGTTTTACTGGTTGTGGGAGAAAGTGGAAGAAATTTTACTCCTTTCCAAGGTTTTGGGGCGGTGTGGGGGAATTGTATCTTTGGTACATGCAAAAGGGCATGAAAAGGGTCTTGGGATTGGTCTTGGCGATGGGGTTATCCACATTGGGAGCCCAAACTTTGCCATCGCCCGCCGTCGATCTCAAGCCAAAGCTGTGGGGGTTGGGGGTGAATGTCCGACATTTCGGCTACGACGTTGGTCTGTTCAAAGTGCAATCTGCCGGAGCATTTTTGAATACTTCTGCACTGTGGTTTGGTGTGATGCGTGATCCGAGGGAAATGAAGGTGATCAACGAGCGATTGCCAGGTAGCAGTGCGTTTGCCATCGAAAGGGTAACCCACAATCTATCGCTTCGGTATCAAAAAGGAAAAAGCATCGTGCTGAGTGAGCGGAATTCGAGGGGCGATGTGGGGCTGCGTCTAAATGCTTCTTTGCAGTTACCGGTGGATTACGCCTGGCCATTGTATGTATGGATTTATAATCCGGCACCCCTGACCGATGGATATACTGCGGTGGCTTACGATCCTGCCGTTCACGACGTTGGTTTGATTGGAGGAACAGCGGGTTATGGGTTGGGTTTTTCAGACGGTCAGCTGATTCCAGGTCTGGGTGGGTTGGTGGCCATGCAGGCAGAGTGGGGGAGTTATCGCAACGTTTCAAACACCCTTACTTTGGGTTTTGGCGTAGATCGATTTGTAAAAAAATTGCCCCTATGGCATCGCCCTGAAATGAATCGAAACTTCTTCCCATCGGTATTTGTTACCTTTGCGGTAGGATTTGAATATGGCCAGCGCCAGTAATTCGAATTCGCCATTATAAATAGACCCATCGCCGTGATAGAACTACCCATTGTATCCAAAGAAAAGCGCACGCCAAAACCCAGTTGGTTGAAGATAGAATTGCCCACCGGGGAGAATTACACCCGTGTGAAACGCATCGTGAAAGAGCACAAACTCCACACCATCTGTGAAGACGGGCGATGTCCGAACATGGGTGAATGCTGGGGCGAAGGCACAGCTACCTTCATGATTCTGGGCAATGTGTGTACCCGCAGTTGCAGTTTTTGTGCTGTAGCTACTGGCCGTCCAACCGAATACGATATGGACGAACCCGAGCGCGTAGCCGAAGCGGTGAAATTGATGGGCGTAAAGCACTGTGTGATTACTTCTGTGAACCGCGATGAGCTCAAAGACAAAGGCGCAACGGTATGGGCAGAAACGGTGAAGGCCGTTAAAGCGTTGAATCCAGAAACCACCATCGAAACCTTGATTCCTGATTTTAAGGCGCAGTGGGACTTGCTATATATGGTGTTGGATGCAGGCGCAGAAGTGACCTCGCACAACATGGAAACCGTGGAGCGATTGTATCGCATGGTACGTCCTCAAGCCAAATATGCCCGCAGTTTGGAGCAGACCAAGCGCACGCATGAATATGGTCGACGTACAAAATCAGGTGCGATGTTGGGGCTTGGAGAAACCGACGATGAAGTGAAACAGCTGATGGAGGATTTGCGTGAAAACGGGTGCGATGTGTTGACACTGGGACAATATTTACAGCCCACCAAAATGCACTTGGATGTGAAGGAATTTGTGCATCCCGATAAGTTTAAACAGTGGGAAGAGTTGGGTTTGCAGATGGGATTTCGCTTCGTTGAAAGCGGTCCGATGGTGAGAAGTTCGTATCACGCTGAAAAACATGTGCTATAATGTCTAACTCTTTTATGTATTTCTACCATAGAAATTGGAAAAGTAACGATACATTGTTTAATTTGTAAAATACCTAATATAGACTAGAACATCTTATGAGAATAAAACCAATCATCACGCTCACCGCCTCTGCTACTTTGGTAGCCGGGATGTCGTTGTTTGTTGCGATGTTACCCGTAGGAATGCCCTTTGCTTTGACAAACCCGGAGAAGCAAAAAGAGGAGACTTCCATTGAGGGTGCCATTCGTTCAATGTACAGCATGCGTTTGAACGAAGCCACAGGAACCATTGAGCCCGAGTGGTTCGAAGAAGCGGTTTCTCAGGCCGATGCAATGCGTTTAAACCGTCGAGCCAACAAGCCCTTGAAATGGGAAGGCATGGGTCCAGACAACGTAGGCGGTCGCTTGCGTGCCTTTTTGATCCACAAAGACTCGAGCAATGTATGGTTTGCCGGTAGTGTAAGCGGTGGATTGTTCCGTTCATTTACGAAAGGACAGAGTTGGACGCCCGTCAACGATAGGCAAGAGAATTTGGGTGTTACTTGTATTGCTCAGAACCCTGTTACCGGTACCATTTTTTATGGAACAGGTGAAGGTGGATTTGTGAATTTGTCGGGTACCCGTAACGGTTCCCCTGCCTTTTTGGGTGCAGGATTGTACAAGAGTACCAACAACCGTGGTGTGGCATTTAATAAAATGGCCAATACTTCTGCAGCCAGTTTCATGCAGTGTAACAGCATGGTTGCTCACCCAACTGAGGATAAAATCTACGTGTCTACAGAAGATGGTATTTATGAATTTACCAACGATGGTGCCAACCAAAAGAAGATTTCAGTAGGTTCTATCAAAGAGTTGAAAATGGATAAAAATGGCGTGTTGTGGGCATCAACCAACTCAGGTTCTGTGTTGAAAATGGACGCAGCCGGTGCCATGAAAGTGGTGAACAGCACTGCCAACACAAGCGGTCGTACATCCATCGCGATTTCTCCCCAAGATCCCAACTATGTGTACTTAATGGGTGCATCGAACAATGGTTCGTTTGGCGGCTTGTTCAGAACCACAGATGGTGGTGCAACATGGACACGTTTGATGAGCTACAGCTCTGTAACGGATATTTTTGGATCGAATCGTCAAGGATGGTACGACAACGTAGTAAGTGTAGATCCTACCAACAAAGACAAAATATATATGGGCGGTGTGGATTTGGCCACTTGGGATGTTGTAAACGGATACCGCGAAACGGCTGGTACCTATGATGCCCCTTGGAATACCAACTATGTACATGCCGATAAACACATGATCGCTTGGGATATGTCGACCACCCCTCCAACCATTATTGTGGGTTCTGACGGTGGTTTGCACAGAAGCTATGATGGCAGAATTTGGACGCCCATTTCACGTGGATTTGTGTCTTTGCAATTGTACAACGTAGCAGCCAACGAATTGGGTCATATGACCGGTGGTTCTCAAGACAACGGTACCTATTTGTTGAACTTCAGTGGTAACTCGTTTAACGGACAGCCATCGAAGACCGGTATCTCAATTTATGGCGGTGATGGATTCGATGTTGAATTCTCACGCTTCAGTCCCAAAACCGTGTTTGTTTCTACTTACTATGGTAATGTAGCACGTACTGCCAACAGCGGACAATCAACTTCTACTTTCTGGGATGACCGTCAGCCAGGTACTGCGCAATCTGATTTTAATACCACTTTCTGCTTGTGGGAGTCTGGACCAAAAACATCACGTTTGTTCTTGGCGAAGAATTCTGAAGTATGGATGGCCAACAACCCTACGGACTTTGCAGAAACTGTGAGCTGGTATTTGGTGGCAAAAGGCTTGGGCAACGACCGTATCATTGAAATGGATTACACTGCAGATGGCGACCATTTGTTCTTGTGTAAATCAGGTCGTGTTACCCGTATCGATAGCATCAATTCCGCTACCTTTACTTTGGCGGCGAATCCTACTGTATTGCAGGTACCAACCCCAATCGTTCAAACCAATATCACGCCTTCTGGTTTGAGTGGTAGAACGGTTACATCGGTGAATGTAGACCAGATGAATGCCGAGCACGTAATCATCACTTTGGGTGGTTATGGCAACTCTTCTTATGTATATGAGACCAACAATGCTTTGGATGCGGTTCCAACTTGGAAAAACATCACTGGCAACTTGCCTTCAATGCCTGTATACGATGCGGTCGTTGACGTGGATGATAGCAAGCGCATTGTTTTGGGAACGGACTTGGGTGTATGGTACACCGAGGATGGCGGCGCAAATTGGGTAGAAGGAAACGACGGTATGGCTCGAGTGCCTGTTTTCGAAATTCGTGGTTACGAATGGAGACCATGGGAGGGTATGACAATGTATGTGGGTACGCACGGCCGTGGATTCTTCCGCAGTCGCACATTGTTGACTTCAACCAAAAACCTAAAAGACAATACATCATTGAAAGTGGTGGTATATCCTAACCCTACTTCAGACAGAGCCACTGTTTCGGTTCAATCGAAAGTGAAGGAGACGGCTGTACTGCGCGTAGTGAACTTGCAAGGCAAGGTTGTGATGGAGAAATCTGTTGAGATCGTTGTGGGAGAAAACAACTATGAAATTGGCTTGGGCAATTTGACCAAGGGCTACTACTTTGCTACGGTGAAGGGTAATACCAATCAAGGCACTGTGAAAGTGTGTGTTCAATAAAGAACGATTAAATTTTCATTCCTAACTGTGTGATGGGGCCGGCTTCGCCGGCCCCATTTTTTTTATACAGGTGCGCGGATAAACCCACGCCGAGAAAATCGTCATATCCAACCACGCCGGACAGCAATACTGTTGAACTTTGGGGTTATGGAAAGATGGTGGTGTGCGGTGGGATCGGGAAGTTGTTGAAACCACAAAATCAAAAGGAACCCTCGAATACGAAGGTGGCCGGGCCAATCAAAAAGATCTCTTCAAACCGGCCGTTTTGCGCAGCAAAACGGACCTGTAGCATGCCGCCAGCCGTTTCTACCGATACTAGGTGTTTTGTGTATGTCTTCGGTTCTATGCCCAAGTCGTTGATATAGGCAATGGCGGCAGCCGTTACCCCCGTGCCGCAGCTCAAAGTTTCGTTTTCAACCCCTCGCTCATAGGTGCGCATGGCAATGGCACCATTGCCCATAATTTTCACTGCATTCACATTGATTCCCGCGGGCATATACACATCGCTATATCGAATCCCACGCGCCCAACCCACTAGATCGATCTCCTCCAAATTGCCCTCTTCAAACTGAATAAAATGCGGTGATCCCGTATTTAATTCCCATTGATTGCGGCCTAGGTCAATGATTTGACTCACTGTATTCATCGACAAAGCAACCTGATGGTTTGAGAGTTTCCACGCTTGATGCGCCCCGTCGGGTGCCCAAAATCGCAGCGATTTCTTGGCAGAAAATCCAGCCGTTGCATCCGCCACAATCTCATCGCCCAGACCCAGTGAGAATGCCCATGCTGCAATGCACCTGCCGCCGTTGCCACACATGCTACTCAAGCCACCATCGCTGTTGAAATACACCATTTCAAAGTGGAAACCTTCTTTGTTTTGCAACAACATCAAACCGTCTGCACCTACGCCAAACTGACGGTGACAGATGTGCGCCACCAATTCTCGCTCGCCCGCAAAGTGCTGAGGAACCTGCATCGCCAAGTAATCCTGCCATGCGCCAGTTCGGTTGTCGATGAGCACAAAATCATTTCCTGTGCCCTGGTATTTTACAAATGGTATTGTCATCGGTTGCGAAGAGTTTTTAGCATATTTGCATTGGTCACTGGCGTGAGTTTTTGCCTCACACCTTTAGGCGCATTCGTGGGGAAGAAATAGTATTGGTTGCCCAACTGTAAATACAACTGTTGGTTGATTTCGAATAGCAAAATGTCCATACTGCCCGCGTTCCACAGGGTTACAGACGTTTGGTTGTTGTTGCTGCCACCAATGGTTAGCTGGGGCGATTCTGCGCCATCTTGTAACAACATAACTGTGAACTGCTTGGTAGCCGGCGTTTCTGCTTTTAACTTGGCTTTGGGGCGCGAATTTTCCTTATTCGTCTTAAATTCTACAGTGTCTGCAACCGCAAATTTATTGGGGGCCGTGTTGTTGTAAGCGATGTGGATGGGGGTAAGGTCAACCCGTCCCAAATAGGTAGTTTCGCCAAGTTTGTCTGCACGCTCTGCGTTATCGGCGGTCTTCTTGCCCAATGCACTGGTGGGTTTGTTGTTTTCTGCCATCA
>Ga0255123_1000017_pt1 | contig 54250 bp, 69 predicted proteins | sample Law_Cont_RepA_8d_FD_188585 | JGI IMG/M metagenome (GOLD analysis project Ga0255123, IMG submission 188585) | Freshwater microbial communities from St. Lawrence River, New York, United States - Law_Cont_RepA_8d | ecosystem: Environmental > Aquatic > Freshwater > River | place: USA: New York...
CAGGTTCCCAGCCACACGATCAACAGCGGTGTAGCTGATTCTGCAAGCAGAACCCCTGCTGTAGCCGCGGTTTGTCATCTCCCTGCAGAACTGGTCAAGCTGAGCCTGGAAAGACATCAGCACTGCGTTAGTGAAGGACTGGCCCTGGTAAGGACGTCCAATCTCACGGATACCCTGCATGTGGAAGTTGACACAACGAATGGTGGAAAGACGAGTATAATCGGAAGAAGGATGCGCGGCGGTCTTGCAAACACCGAAGGTTCTACGGCCAGGAGTTCCTTCCTGGGGCTTCACAAAGACGATACGAGCATCAGCAAGCTCGGCCTGAATAGCTACCGGGATTAGGATGTTTCTAAAGTCCACAGTCTCAGGAAGCATACCATTCTCGCCGATGGCCTCCACGTTGGGAGCAAGGGAGAAAACCTTCGCCATGAAGTAACGCGAAGCAGGAGCCTTGTAACCGGTGCCGCCATTCCAACCACTGACGGTCGTACCCCAAGAGCAGTTAACAAAGATGTGCTTGCCAATATCAACTGGCTTCCTACGGGCATCGAGAGCTTCGTCAGCATCAGAGATACCATAAACGTACTTGCCGGCGTTAGGAAGACTTAGGCCCTTGGTAAGGATGAGGCCGCCATAAGCTAGACCATCGTTCGAACCAGGATCCGTCAGCAAGTGGTTACGGTAACCACGACCGGAGATAGCCTTACCGGAGATCAGCTTGTGACCCAGGACACCAGTGCCGTTGTCGCTTAGAGCGTCAACGAACTTCTCTACACCAGAGATGGTGTACTCGGGAGCACTGCCAAGGTACCTGCGGATAGCCGAAGCGCTGTAGTTGGTGGGCTCCTTGAAGTCGATGATGCCAAGGCAATCCTGCCAACGAACAGACGCTAGGTAGGCAGCAGAAGCAAGCTGGTGAGCAAAGTTAACCTCGCGCAGCTGGACATCGGTAGCAGCATCGAACTTGTCGGACACCACTTCGGGAACAGCATCGCCAGTCAGATCCTCATGCGTGAGGACATGGCCACCAGCTCCACCAGTCAGGTGAGTGCGGCTGAGCGCAGTCACGACAGTCGTACCGCTACCAGAAACAGAAGACTCTAGAAGGGTGTCTGCCGCGACACCATTAGCTAGCGTGAATGCAGCTAGAGCATCATTGATTGCGGCCACTACATCAGTAGCAGTCGAAGTACCAACCACACACTCTACGTAGACAAGAAGACCAAAATCAGTCTCGCTAACAGTAACGTCGATCGCAGCACCGTTCACTACTTGAAGCTCACAAGCGTTGCCGCCGATACCGTCCTTAAGGGCAGAAACAACAACTGCACCATGAGTGATAGAAGCATTATCAGGCTCAGCCAAAGTCGTAAAGTAATCGTTGGTGTCTGTAAAGTAAGTGTAGCACTCACCCTGATACACGTACTGCCATACATACCCAAGCTTGTCATTAGCTTCGCCAGCAACGGGCAAACCCTTCCAGAACGCGCCGTAGTCCAACTCGGTGTCAGCGACGTTAGCGTCATCGATATGTACACCAACGGGGATTAGACCAGCAGCGTCACGATAGGAAAGATTTAGGTAGGCAGTATTGAGCGCGGCATACTTCTCTACAAGAGAAGCAGAAGAGCCGTCATCACCAGCTACACCAGCAAGGACAGTGACACCATCAGCAAATGGATCCCCATCAGTAATCATATCTGCGACATTCACAGCAGTAGAGGGGGAATCAAAATCGTTAGCAGTAAGAGCCACGGAGAACTCTTCCAGGCCAACTACATCGAAACCACTATTGTCGGTAGTTAGTAGCTCGGAGCTATCGAACACCCACTCTTCCTCGACAGTGTCGTAAATAGCGAGGCGGTTCAAACCACCCGAGTTCTCTACGAACAGAGCGTAGCGAGAAAGAATGTCACCATCACGAAGAGAAGGAGTGATCGAGATCACTTCATCGCCGTTAGTGATAGTAATGAGACCAGCACGCCCGCCAGTACGCATGAGAGCAATGTTGTCTGCTCCACCGGCAACCAATTCATAGGCCGCCTGCATGAGCGTAGAGGTAACACCGAACTTGTTCTCAGCAAGAGACAAGTTGCTTACCTGGTAGATAGAGCCGGTCGGTCCCTCGGAAGCCGGTCCAAGAACCAGAATGCGGCTCTGAGTAGCAGTACGGGTAGCACCAAAGCTTTCCGTGTAAGCTGCCACAACTCCGCCGAGTGAATCAAAAGTTGACATATTAAGACTCCTTATTCGTTAACATTATTGTAGATTCCGCCAGTAGCGAAGATGTTCTTAATCTCAGGTTCGATATCAATCTGAACTTCTGTCAAACGAACAAAGAACCTCAAGCATCGTTCATATACTGGCTGCCCTGCTGTAGTACGATAATTATCTGCACTTCTATACTCAAAGTAGAAACGCTCTACACCCGCTACCTTGAAGACCCAAGCGTAGTTGACGAACAACCGCTCAAGCCATAAGGCTCTCTCACTTGCCACACTGGCAATTCTAGAATAGCAAGTGAATTCCACTACATGGTCAATGGGACGGGTTTTAATTGAAAGAACTTTGTTCGGGAACTGTGGTGATCTGACTTCTCTGTGGAACATGCTTTCTCTTTGAGGTCTGCCTGTTCCGTTAGAGTCCATTTTCCCTGGTTCGCGTCTTACTAGCTTATGTGTGATCACTTCACCATCGAAATGAGCGAAGTCAGTATCTACGTAATCGCCAACCATCTTTACGTATTTACTTGAGTCGTTTGAGCTTAGGCTTTGTCCGAACTCAATCAACTCTTCTGCTACTTCAAAGAACTTCTCTAGACTACATACCCCCTGTGGAGCGTAGTCTTTAGGATCAAATCCTTTTGGGCCGTTAAGGAAGACAGCGTTCTCGAGAGAGTTGACGCTCTTCCCTCCATCTACCAATGTTCCAATTACTACATCTCCTGCTAGGAGTGCAGCTTTTAGATTGGTTAGGGTTTTGGCTACTTCACTCATTTGGGTTTGTATTCCTTATTGCATCTTCGGCTCTACAGTAGACAGCGTAGTATTCTAGTCTGCCATTGTCTGAGCGCATCTCAGCAATCGTTTGAGGCTTATGTACCTCTTTTCTAATGAAAGAATTCTTGGTGGATGATAACTGAACTTTTCCTTCTTCATCAAGACGAACCTCTACAATTTTGTCCCCATACTTGATTCCAACATCATATCTGAGGAAGAAGAGCTTGTAGTTTCCTTTGATGTTACCAGATGGCATCCGGACATATGTGTCAGACTTCCCACCCTCGGATGAAGTGTACATTGCGTAGCCAATGTGCCATTCTTCATCCCAAAGAAATCCTTCTCCCTGACAATATACACAATCTCTTTTCCCTTGTCTGTGCGGATCGTTAACTGAGCACGTACAAAATACAGGTTCTCCGTTTTCTTGTCGGCGCATCCTACGAAGAATCATTGGATGCCCGTGACGAATCTTTTCTCCAATACCAAGAATGAGTTTATCAAACTCTTCTCTTAGATCGATTTCTCCAGTGAATGTTTTGGGATCGATTGTTTTAGCGCCAGCCTTCTTAGGTAGGAGCGAAGGATGCTTCATCTCCTTCTCCTAGGGGCAAACGGATACTCGTAAAGCCCATTATAGTTTAGGCGCTCTCTCATTCGTTCTCGTCCGTACTGATCGTAGGATGTGCCTCTCCCATTGACTGTTGGTAGCCCGTAGGGATCAAATGCTGGGTTCTCCCACAACCGTCCAATCGCAATCCTGTCTGGAGATTCTTCGCCGGGCTTTGCTGTAACAGGCCCCAACCCTTCACCAGGTACGATATTGCCACCTGCGTTAACCACTCTCCACCACTCGCGCCTCTGGCTTCTGAGCCATTCCAAAGTATCCTTATCGACAGCAGCAGTATTAAGCCCCCGCTTATCAATAACCAAATCCCCCAAAGCTTTCTTCCCAAGGCCGACAGTTTCAAGAGCATTGAGTAGGCCTCCTCCTGGCATTACAGCCAAGCGCAGGGCTGTATCGTAGATACAGAATTTGGTTCTTGCCATTGAGAAATGGGCGTCTTTATAAGCATTACCTTTGCTGATGAAGTCACATTCTTTAGATGACCAGTGAAGCATTAGAGCGATTGTGTCGTCGGGAAAAGATTCAATCCATCGCCCAAGCTCCAACCTAACTAGGTTAGGAGAACAATAGAGCGGGGAGTAGTTCGTAGTGAAGTACAGCTGCACGTCTTCTTGTAGTACGTGCTCTGTAACAAGAGCCGTGATCTCTTTAGCCAGTTCAACAACGATCATCGTATTGTTGCCAATGTTTTGATTGTCAGCGTCTAGCCCAGCATTCACTTTGAACTGCAAAAGCTCGAATGTATGTACTGAGTCAACCGTACACACCCAAACATCAAACCAAGTACCTTCAGCTGTTCCAGAGGGTACTTCATATTCAAGTTTATAGTAGCCGGTAGAGATACGAGTGGCAGCGAATGAAGAAGCCGCGCCCGAATAATCTTCCTCGCTAACGGCCAACTCAACTTCTTCATACAGAGCTTCTGGATCATACAAGTAAACATCTGGAAGACCATCAGGATCTTTCAGAGCCCCAGCATCATCCGTAAAAACAGCATAAAGAGTAATGGTGTCTCCAGCAGAACCTCCGGTTTGTCTATTGTAGAACATCACACCTCCTTAGAATTTGAGGATGAGCATATTACCATCCACTTCATATTCGTACCTTAACTGTTTAGGTTCGTATGTATTTTGGTAGTGCCCGTCTACGTGAGCCTTCCAGAGCTTCACTGTTTCTTCAGTGATTGTTTCTGGATCGATGTCTTCAGAGAAGTAAATCTTGATAATCCTTAGCCCGTTACGCACGTTGTAAGACGTATGCTCGGGATCCATTTCTAATACCTCCAGGTAGGTTGCCTCTGTCTCTAGGATCGTTTCTGGGACCGTAGAAGCGGGCACAGAGGGTTCCGTGGGTGCGGTGGTCCAACTCCCATCGTTAGTTGTGAAGCCGATAGAGAAGGAACCGGCCATTCTCTCCTTCTCATGGACGAAGAAAGTATACTCGTCATCTTCTACAAAGGAGGAGCCGCCAAACCTAACTTGGATCCCATCTACTAAATTCCTATATCTACGGGCAGTCATATTACCTGTACGAGCAGTACCAACTCCCCTAGACTCATACCACCACTTGTAAGTAGCTGTGCCTGGGTTACCATCTGTAGTCATCTTGATATGTAGAGTATCACTCCCTGTACCACTCCAAGTACCAGCTACATGGACTCTGCCATCTGTAGAGGCATTACTTGGATTTGGAACCACATCGTAAAGTGTGCGCGCCGACACACCAACTAGCCCAGTAGACTCAGTATCCCCATTAATATACAGGGTATAAACCATCTCCGGAGCCAAGGCACCACCTTCAGGTACGATACTGACCAACGAACCAAGCCGAGCAATATCTTCCCCAGCTCTATCAACTACAGAAGTATCTACAGGAGTGCGAGTCGCATCTTCAGTATCGTACATCTGGAATGTAAACTTCAGTGGCACAGTGCCACTGAATCCAGGAGACTTCATAAAGTACTTGCCATCGCCCAACACAGGAGCCGTTAGAGTAGATATGGCGGCGCCAACTACTCGATCGCGCACCTTACCAACCAAGATAACTGAAGATTTAAGACGCTCGGGATCTACCAAGTTAGAGAACGCAAGAACGATAGCTTCTCCTACCGGCACGTTGCTGTCTCCGTCTGATGGAAAATTGTAAAGTAGTTCAGGTACAGCCATTAGATCTTACCCCTCAAGTCAATACGAAGAACCTCGGTCTCTTCATCAATGACTTCTGAAATGCTAATTCCTTTAGCAATAGCCTTCTCTTGACGTTCAATCTGTTTCCCTTTTTCCACCAAGCGCATAATATAAGCAACCATCTCTTGATCGATTTTATCTTTGTCTTTGGCGTCAGAACTCATTGATATCTCCTGCAAATAGAAAAAGGGGGACGAATCCCCCTTAGTCTACAGTCTAGTTAGACTATCGTCTAGCTTAGACTACAGGAGTGGTGCTGGAGATCTCGCTAACCGAGACAGCCTCAGTGTGCACCGCACCATCCCAGTAGTTACGTACCGTGACAGCGTTCTTGATGACACCAACACCCAGACCCTCAACAGCCAGAGCAAAGCCGTAGCGCTCGCGCAGGCGGACGTTGATGATGTCGCGCTCGTAGTCGAACCACTCAGCCTTGGTCTCGCCCTCGTCCTCTAGCAGGAAGCCAACGTTGCCGCTGGAGACCAGGTAGATGTCAGAGAGACCAGTGGTGGAGTCGTAAGGAACCTCGGGGCAAGGAACAATCCTCAAGCCCTTGGGACCATAACCGGGGAGCACGGGAGCAGAGTTAGCCGCCCAAGCGATCGAGTTGAAGTCGCCACTCGGATCAGCGCCGCTCGCAGCACCAATAGGAGTAACAAGACGACCACGAGCAGGACCCATAGCGCCCCAACCCCAGGGATCAAGAGGACCCGGGTTACCAGTCTTCTGACCGAAGTAAGAGCCACCAGTCCCGTTCAGGAACAGGTTGCGCATGACGGGATCATGCTCCCACATCATGTAGGTCATGGGGTGAACAAGAGCTACGTCATAGATATAGCCCTGCTCAGCGGAGTGACCGAGAGCCTTGAAGAGGTCGTCCATGACACAAGCGCCGTTCGCGGCCATATCCAACCCACGACCGCTTAGGACACCAAACAGCGAGGAGGTAGGATCAGCGTTGTCGAACAGAGGAACACCCAGGCTACGAAGGAACGCAATAGCCTTACGCTCCTTGTGGCGCTTGAGGGCCTGGCTCATCATGCGCAGGTTGATACCCATCAGGTCCCAAGTAGAGTAGCGAAGAGCTTCCTCGGTGAAGGAGGCCTCAATACCGGACTTGCCGATAACGGCAGTCTGCATACCGCCACCCAGAGTGAACATCGCCTTGGGGTAGGTACCGCGCTCACCGACATCCGCAGCGTGGAATGCACCACCCAGCGCACCAGCGAGAACCTGAGTCGTCATGCCCTTAGCAGCGACGCGGTTGAACATACCAGCAACCATCATCATCGGCTCTACGGGCTCACGCATCATGATCTCAATAGAAGAAGAGAGCAGAGGACGAATGTTAGAGCTGGAAACGGTGTCACGAAGGGTAGTGACTAGAGAGCCCCAATCAAGAGGAGTCTCCTCACCAGCCACGCGACCAGAGTTAGTAAAAGCATCGTATAGCTTCTTCGCATCTTCCTGGCTGTCCTCGTTAAAGGGCATGTCGCCAGCGTTGTCTCGAAGCTTAAGGTTGAAAGCCATGGTTAATCTCCTAAACTTTATTGATATTGATTAGAGGAAACGCAGGGTCAGGATGGCGTGGCGATCAGCAACGGTCGACTCAGCCTTCATGATACCATCGGAGAAGCCCTTGGTAGCGGTTCCTGGCATACGGGCGGTGGCGGGAATGGACTGGGTGCGGGGCTCAGTAGCACTCTTCACCTTGTCCATCAACGCGTAGGGCTCGTACTCAGCAAAGTTCAGGAAGCCGAAGTTCGCAACACCACTGAAGATATCGCTAGCAGAACCGGACTTAACGAAGTTGCCCTTCTTGTCGATACCGATACGTGCGCCGGGCTGGGCGACACCCTCGAAGTAAACGTAACGCTGGGAACTAGCAGCAGTACCCAAGGCGTAAACGTAGAAGCTCACGTTGAACACAGTGCTGTCGGCCACAAGAGTGTCCCAGACATCGGAGTGAATGAAGAGCACGCCCTGCTCAAAGTCGATGTAGTAGTCGCCCTCAGAGCGGATAGCTGCAGGAGAGGTCTTTGCCTTCACAAGCACAGAGGCGTCATCACAAGAGAACGTGGTCCGCTCCGTAACGTGAGCCACTTCACCTTGAGATAGCTTCAGACCAACAACGGGTTTGGAAGCAGTGACGCCCATAAGGGAGTAACGGGTTAGCGAGGCGAGAGCCGTAGCATTCCAGACCTCGCCAGCAGCCATTACAACACCGGCAGCGGCAGCAGAGCTGGTGACGGTGGTAGCGCCAGAGTCAGCATCGAACTCATCAGTGACAAGCGAGGCACCAATCCGGTGAGGAAGGTCGAGCATCATCTCAGTGATGAACTGAACGTTGGACTGCTTCAGGTAGTTGGTGAAAGCCTGATCGCCGTTTTCAGCCTTGCCGCCATACTTGAAGTAATCATAGGGGGCCAGACCGACAGGCAAAGACACGAAAGCAGCGAAGACAGCCTTGCAAGTAGCGAGGTTGCTAACTGCAGCCAAGCTAGAGGGGACCAAACCACGCTCTCTCAGAGCCTTCGCAACCACTTCGGCGGTGTAGCTTACTGCCGCAGCAACAGGAAGACCGGTAACTAGATCCTGTACCTTCCAGGTCACGTCAGTGGCCGTGTAGGTAAGGCAAGTCTCGCTCGTGGCAGCAACAGTGCTGACGAAGTAGTAGAACGAGGAAGGAATCAGGTCACCCTGGCTGTCAAAGGAAACAGGCTTGCCCTTGGAGATAACAAAGGCGTCCGAACCCGCATCACGATTGGTGTCAACCCACACAACGGGCAGCCACTTGGCAGGAATGTAAGTACCCTGGGGCAGGATAACGTTCTCATTCCGGAAGTTCTCAGGGGTGATATCTCCAAAGAAGTCATCCCTACGTAGAAAGTCACTCATTTTGTTTACTCCTTAAATCTTAGATGTAAAGACTGGGGTCAAAGTTTGTCGGCACATATCCAGCAGCCTTGATGCTTAGAAGGTAAGAGCCTGCAGCTCGACCTCCTTTAGTCTTCAAGATATTCTGGTACTTCCCAACATAGTATTCAAAGCGCGAATCCTTGAGGGTCGTTTTACCAGCATCGCTTGTGTTCAAGCCAGGGGTACCGCTCTCACTAGGATTTTCAACAGTTTCTTGTTCTTTAACATTCTCGGTAGAAGTGTCTTTTGCGTCAAGTCCTTCCGCATCAGAAACCGAGTTTTTTTCCTCTTTTGTATCTTCCACTTCTTTCTTGGAGTCAGAAAGCAAACGCGCATAATCTTGCTTGATTGCTTCTAGCTGATCCTTCAAAGACTGGATCTCTGCCTTAAGGGCCTCATCCGATACAACCTTGGTAAAATACTCTTCGGCCTTGGCTAGAGAATCACTCAGAGCCTCACGTTCAACCTTACAGTCAAACAGATCAAGCATCTCCTTGACTCCCTCAAGGTCTTCTACACAATAGACCATGAGCTCTTCAGAGTCTGCTACCAAAGCAAAGCCCGTAGAAGTAGCATCCTTGGTGGTCTTGAATCTCTTTTGATACGCCGTGTCAAGCTTGCTAAACGAAGGCTTGGCAGCCTCCTGCGCAGTCTCAACGGGCTTAGCCATACGGGCAGCTACTTTCTCTACAATAGAGTTGAGCGCCTCTTCGCTAATGTCCATGATTTCATCTCCTGGTAGTTCGTTATAGGTAGCTTCGTAAGAAATATCTTCCAAGTCAAAGAAATTCACTTCTTCGACTTCTCCGTTCTCACTATCTTCAAATGAAATGTTGAAAACAACAGAGGTGTCATTCCCAGGAGTATTTACTGTGGAGACTTCTTTTCCATAAAGATTCCCGCAGATCATTACAGGGATGTTACCTTTCTTGTCCTTCATACCATGTTTGTGTTGGCATTTCTGTCCCTGCATTCTGTCAGCGCCACACTCTCCACAAGCGTATGAGTCTGTATCTGAAGATTGCGAGAAGGTCAGGTAACGCTCATCTAGAATCTTTTCTGCAGCATTACGGTCCTTGATGTCTAGAGTGGCCACAAGGTCACCTAGCCCCGGCCAACTCCTGTCATTGAGAAGCCGATAACGGTTCATAATCTGCTGTACTTCTTTAGGAGTACCGTTGTTCACTACATGAACAAACTCTTTATACTCTTTGTCTGTAGTGAAGAACTTCTTTGCCGCTGGGTTCGCCTTCCATTCCACCGATCGGATTCTGCCAATAGGCTCCGAGTTCTCATTGTGGTTGATTAGGATTGGCTTTTTGTAGGGTTTAGTCCAAGAATCGATACCGCCAATATGGCCGCTAGGACGATAAATGCGCTTGTTAATCATCTTGGCTGAAGTAGATAGGACGATATCTACCGACAAACCCTTCTTACTTCCGCGGGCTTCATCAAATAGGAAATCTAGGATTTCCCCGGTATCCTTATCTGCTAGCTCAGGGAACCGAGCAGATACAACATCAATAAGGTTACTCTTCATCTTGAATCCTCCAAAGCATGCTATCTGCGATTGCTTGCAAGTCGTCATAAGTGTCTTTCATTAACTGGTACCTATTCCAAACCATATCTTTCCAAGCTTGGAATTCTGGCTTTTGAGTTAAATCATCACTTACGATTATACGTTGTTCGCTTGGGAATTCTACATCTCGTGTTGTTTTAGCTGCGGCTCTAGATCCATACTGGTTAGCAGGGCGAGTCTTATTGGCGTTAGTCTTGCTTTTCTTTGTGGCCGGTCTTCCTGACTTCGCTTTGGCGGCAGCAGTCTTAGCTTTGGCTGCTGTCTGAGCTGCCTGCTTCTGGATCTTTAGCTCTTCTTCACCACGCTTCTCTTCTTTCTTAACGGCCTGAGGGGTTAGATTAGACGCAGGAGCATTGGCCAAAGCCTCTCCAGCAGCAAAGGGAATCGTCGCGCTCTTAAGTAGAGCAGCTGGTTCACCAAACAGAGCATGATGCGTACGCTTCAAATCCTCTTCAGAGAATGGCCTATCGCCAAGAGCAATCTTAGCTTCTTCGACTGTCATAAGATTGGCTACCCATTTCTGGATAATCTGGTTTTCATCAGCTCGACGTTCTTCCTTATCAATGACGCCAAACTTGATGCTGACTTTCTCTTCTTCTTCGAAGATGTCATATCCACCTTCAAGTAGGATTTCGTCGATCACGTAAGCGTTGAATTGGATAGCGTACTCGATAGCAAGCGCCTCGATATCTAGCAGCATGCCCTTAGAAAGAGTAGAGGCCGTAGACCTATTAGCAGAGTCTCCTTCTCCCATATCAAGTGCAGACGTACCTAGAGAGGCAAATGCGCGGCTTTTAAAATGATCGATATAGTAGTCAATCCGCAGAGACCTGCCTTCACTACCAATAGCCTGGATCTTGTGCCTATGGTCTGTAACCAACACACCTCCTGGAGGCATGTGCTTTACCTTATGGGCCACCTTAGAAGTCTCTTTAATACCATCAGGAGAGACACGCTCAGGCATCTCGTCAGTACCAACAGTATAGTGGAATACAGGGAAGAGGTTTGTTTCAATCAAATCCTGGATGTTTTCTTCGACACGACGCAAGATTTGGATATCATCAATAGCTGGAATTAGCTCAGGCGTACCTAGAAAGAAGCCGGGACTCCTATTCGTACAGAAATGCACAATGTCTTTAGCTGGAAAGATCTTTTCGTTGCCCGTAGGCATAAGCTGCTTTACTTCGATCAGCTCACCATTTGGTTTGGCTCTGAACCTCAGAGTCTCAATTGGCAGAACATGATAACCAGCTACCGGTTGCATCTCTGCGCCACTAGGTAACTTTCTTGGTTTTGCTGAGCTTTTGTTCTCACTACGAGTTTTGACTACAATACAGTTGTTGTATCGCGCCAAGTCAAATAAATGAGAATAAACCATCATTGAAGTAGGGATGTTAGTGGCTCCAGCAATCTCACGCAGACGCATCTTAACGTAGTCTGCCTTTTCTGAATCCTTGGAGCTAATGGTAAAGCCGGCCACCATTAGCCTGTTTACCTTTTTGCGAATAGACCTAGAGAAATAGCCATCAGAATGTTGGGCTACTTGAATCTCTCTAAAGTCATACTCTGCACTGAAGAACTGTTCCTTTGCATACTTCTCTGTATATGAGAAAGGCTTAGGCTTAACACTACCGAGGACCTGAAAAGATTCCGCGTCAGAGAGATAGCCATCGTCTTCTCTACGGGCAGCAAAGTTTCTAATTGCTAGGGCTACAGAAGGTTTCATGTTCTATTCTCCGTTAGTTCGGAAATCCATTTGCTAAGCATAACAGACTCTTGTGGATCTCGACTACTAATGCATGCCGATAGGGGAAGTGTATGGCCGCTTACGGTCACTGTGCCTTCCTTGGCGCTGGAAGTCGGATCAACAAAACGCTTTAGAGCGTCTTCAAGCTTATCTGGGTGCTCTTCTACGAACTGACACCAATCCGTAACGTCTTTGTTCTCTTTAATCAAGTTGATAATCATAATTACCAATCTGATGATGCTGAGGATCAAAAGCATAAAGCCGTACGCTTCTAGCTGCACACTCAGCCCACCAGCCACCAATCCTTTGATGCTTGTTAGTGAAAGCAGAATCTCATTGAAGAAGTTACTTACGTTATCTTTCGCCTCAGCGATCGCCGATACAAACTTATTGAAGAACAAATCGTCCGTAGCTGGTTTCTCAATTGCTTCTTTCATAGTTCTAGCAGTAGTGAACTCCGCTCCAGACACAAATTGAGCCCATGGATTGATGTTCTTCACTCCATCTGGGAGCCCAGTCATTTTCTTCCCGTCGATTAGCTGATCAGATCTTACAAACTTCTTCTTTACGGGGTCCCAATATAGGCCCGTAAAGACAAGAGAAGCCTCGGCGTTAGGAATGATTTCGCCACCCTTAATCTCTTTTAGGCGGTCTAAGAATTCTTCCTTAGCGGCCTTCATGGTAGCGTAAGTATCCTTGGCTTGGTATTCCACTGTAGCCAAGGTCATAAAGATTCCTTCCAAGCAGTCAAGGGGGTTTAGCACGACACCCGCGATTTGCTGGATCAAACTAGAAAGTGCATCCACAATAAAGTTGATAATTGGTCCTAATAGCACTGTCCAATCTAACTTTGCCGACAGAGCAAACGTCAGATACTTTGTGAATAGCATCTTAAGGGCCATTAGCAAAGCAATCCAATCAGCAGGGCACACTAGACTAAACCAGTTCATCCAACGACAAAAGTTACGTAGGAAGTTAACTGGGTTAGTTAGATCTTCGAGTTTCTCCAAAATATTGTTGATATCGTTTAGTAGACTAAAGATCGGACCCAACAGATCTACTAATGGAATCTGCCAGTTGAATGTAATTCGCGTATTACAGTTCCAACATTCGGCCATATAGGCTTCGAACTTAGCTGCGTCTGCTGGTGACATGCCAAGTAGTTTACCGTAATCCGTTTCGAGGCTGAGAGAGCCACCACCAATCTCTAATGAGGGGGTTGGGAGGCCGCCATTGTCGCTAAGAACTAGGCCTTCGTTCTCTCCAGGTACGTAATCGATTGTTAGTCCAGCTTCCGTCGTAACGTCTTGTGAGCCCGTAGGAGAGGGAACGCTACTCTTGGAGCTGTATCCAGGAGGCGTGCCAATCTTCTTCATACGATTGAGAGACTCGTCTGCTCCCTGCAGAATAGTTTTAAAGCCCTCAATAGGGCCTTGCATAGACATGATGATGCCTTCCCTTGTTTCTGACTCAAGGGCCGCTGTCTCAAACGCATCAATCAACAACACAATGTTGTTGTATGTCTCTTGATCATATAGGTCTGCAGTAATCATTAGTCGTCGTCCATTTTGATTAGGTCTTCGCGGATCATCTTTCCGCCCTGCCCACGTTCTACAAGGTCAGCGTACGTGTGAGCCAGAGCTCTAGCTTCTCCATCATAACGAAAATCTGTAATTGGTGCAGAGACGCCCAATTCCTGAGCAAAACTTCTTAGGATTGCTTCCAAATCAGCTCGAGTAACAAAATCCCTCCCAATCTTAGGGAACAGGATCTTGTAACCTTCTTCTCTGTACTTGTTAGCAGAAAAACCATCCTCGTTACGGGCAGCCTTACTTAGAAAGCTCATGTATTCCCCCAATCGCCTTTCACATACTCTTCAGTACTCTCTTTATCTAGCTTAGCTTTTAATGCTTTTAGCTCTTTGTACATCTGATACGTGATAGCGTCTTTGGCTTCACCATATAGTTGTCTTGTCGCTGTCCTGAGGTTTCTGCGTTTAGAGATATTTAGTTTGTAGCCGATCTTGTTTTGTTCAGATAGCTGTAGGTCTAGGCCGTTAGAGAAAGAAGTGAGGCGCTCCATAGTCTGCCTTACTTGCATTTTGGCGTCGTCGATTAGCTTTGCTTGTTCGATTGATTCTTCTAAGGACAACGCTTTAATTGGCCCCGCCTTTTCAGTCGAAGCTTCCTCCAAACGCTTATTGAGCTTTGCGGCGACATCTTCTCCGCTCGCCTTGCTTCCCCTAACGGCCTCATTCAAACTACCAAAATCAGGCTGTAAATCAGGAGGATTGAACCCTTTGAAGATCTTTTCAAACGACATCAGCTACCTACTACTTTCTCTTGTGCGGAAAGAGTAAGTACATAGTTATTCCGATACTGAGCTGGAGTGCGACCAGGCACAAAAACCCTAAGCCAAACTGAAAGCAAAGTAGTAGTGTCTCCAGCATCTGTATCTCCTAAGGACCCAAGAACAACTGGCGCCATATTGGTTGCGGCGTCCCATTCTTTTTCAGTAGGTCTACGTGAACCAGGAATCAACTTAAACGACCAACCACTAGTCCCATACTCTCCAGTGACATCATAAGATCCTGAAGATGTAAGTTGAACTTGAATCTGCTGGTAGTAGTGGTTCGCGCTATCATTCCTAACAAAGAATTGAACTTCAGAAGCATCTCCATAGTATCCATTATGGGCAGTCCACAAAGGATTGCTACTAGAGAGCTCATCAAAATTGGTATCGAAGAATTTAAGACTCATTATCCACCAAACCTATTGCCTCTAGTAGAGTTGAGGCCCTGAGCACGGTTTCTGTTTGTACCAAACATACCACCACCAAGCATAGCACCAGTAGCAAAGAGAGCAGCTCTAGCTTCGGCGCTTTCAATGCCACGAGCTGTTTGCACAGCCTTACCTGCAAACTCAGTACCAAAGTCGAAGTTCTTGCTTACAGCTTGTCCCCATTCAGCGACGCCACTAATCATTCCTCTACTAGCAACTCCGGATACCACAGCACCACCAGCGGCACCAAAAGTAGCTCCTTTAGCAAAGGTCCATACTCCACGGTTCTCTTCAGTAGAGCCAATCCAAGCGGTACCACCACCAACAAGAGCCCCACCAACTACAGCGTTAGCGGAACCAAAGCCCATAGCGGGAGTATAAGTATCTGGTACTGGATCTGACGGCCTTATCGGCATTGGAGCAGGCTTTTTTGTAGAGTATTTGCCTTTTGAACGCACCAAGTCGAAATTGCTAACTGTTCCGCTTGCCACTCTTCCTAGATAAGAGGTTTTTTGAGGTTTTGGCGCTCTCTTCCTTTTGTAATCTGTTTTAAACTCTCCAGGTGCATCCAGATAAGAATCGTCATAAGACTCTGGAGTCTCTTTAGGAGGAGTTTTACTGAGTGGGGCCGGACGATTTGCAGCTGGCTTTTTTTGAGCGTAGTTGCCTCTGAGGAGACTAACGTTTCTGTTTGCAACTTCTCCGCTTGCCACTCTTCCTAGATAAGAGGTTTTTTGAGGTTTTGGCGCTCTTTTTCTTTTGTAGTCTGTCCTAAATTCTCCAGGTGCATCTAAGTAAGAGTCGTCATACGAACCTGGCGTAGGACGATTAAGACGGCTCATTTCACTAGAATCCAAATATTTTGGTGTATCATAGCCAAGTTGTTTCATTGTTGGCGAGAACGGCGCATCTAAGTAGGAGTCATCGTATGGTTTTAGAACTTCTTGTGGTTCCATATCATAACGCATTCTCGTAGAAGGCACAAAATCTGGAGCAGGCCTAGGGACTGGCACCGCATTTGGTCCGCCAAGTTTTGGTGCGGCAGCATCGAACAGACCTGCCAATCCTGTCCATTTACCTTTCATTATCTCCTCCCTAGAGGCTTACCGCCCCTGCGTGGTACAGCGTAAATATCGTTATCATCATTAAATGAATCACTATCTGGATCGTAACCTTTTGGTAAATTCTTATAGTACTCAGCTACTGTTTTTGGTGCGTTGTTTCTACGAGAAATACCTTGTTTCTTACTACCTTCATAGTCCAATTCATTCAACAGTGTACCATTGCCACCATAGATATTCAGGCCCGTAATAGAGACGCCTGCCTTTGCTACATCTCTAATGAATTCTGCAGTACCGCTTAGGTCAGATTCGTTTTCCTTTCCTCTTTTCTCCAGTGTCTTGTCATCCACTACAGAGACGTTGCCATCTCCATACATGTTTGGTGAGTACTCCGATAGCTCAATGAACAACCCTCCAAGGGCCAACATCCAAGCATCTAGTCTATGGTCTCCGACCGTAGCGTTTTCGGGCCCGTAGATAGGACGATTGGTTTGTGGGTTACGCCTTACGATGATGTAGTTTCCAAGTTCGTTTTTTAGTTGCTCATCATCTTTAGGGAATACAAACTTTTCATCTTCAAAGATACGCATTGCGTTTTCTACAAGGAAGTCTTTCGCGGTCTTTTGGATTTCGCGGCCGTCTACTGGCGACCTCAGAGTTACCTTCGAAGAGAAGTTGAACGACTTGATGATGTCTACGATTCGAGCTGCGGACTTTTCTCTTTCTGTTTTCTTTTCTTTTTCTCTCATAGCGAGAGAGTAAACTTGCAAGTCCTCAATAATTGTGTGGCCGTACCCGTCGTCTGCATAGATATAGTCCAGGTTCCACTTATGAGTGAGGCGAATTACTTCTTCTTTCCACTTAATAGAAGAGAATTCTGACTGGGAGATGTTGATTGCTTCGAGTCCAATCCACCTATGCCCGTCTGCATCATAGCCAGCCACATAGAACTCAGTACCCGCATTCTTGTTCCAGTCAATGCCCATACACTTGATGAGCTTCTCGGGTCGCGCCACCCCTAATTTAGTACGCAAAGTATGATTACTAATGGTTTCATAATACGTGTACTCTCTAAGGGCACTCATAATCCAAGAAGGACGGAATACAGAAGAGCCACCATCAATAAACTCGGCCATAAACTCAGACATGATAGAGTCTTTGCTCTTGCCCTTGGTAAGAAGGTCTTTAGTTTCGTCCCATTGAGGTAGAACTGTAGTTGGGATGTGATCTTCTTTGAATGAGGCATCTTGCATGCACCATTTATAGAAGGCGGCGCGCTTACCAATAGGAGTAGAAGTAGCAATGATTCGAGTGTTCTTACGAGTAGCCATAATAGGAATAATGGCATCATCAAGAATCTTCTCTGGAATCATATCCATTTCGTCTAGATAGATGATGTCGGCAGACTGTCCACGCATGGTACCACCAGAAGAGCCGTCTTGCTTGACGCCAACGCCTGAAACGAATCCTTTGATCACGCCACCATTCTTGAACTCCATACGTAAAGGAGGAGTTTTAGCATACAAGGAGCCGCTGGCTCCTGTAGTGACTTGGGCAGCTAGCTCGGGACAACGAAGAAGCAAATCTTCCATTTCCTGAAAGATCGCGTTAATCTGAGCTTGGTAAGGAGTAACGATCATGATCTGAGGGCCGGCGTAAACATTCTGCCCGTTTGATTTACCCTTAGGAATCTTTACAGTCTCAACAGCATGTAGCAACTTAAGAGCAATGGCAAACGTTTTCCCTGAACGCCGTCCTTCTCTAAGGGCAATTCTTCTCGAAGTACAGCGAATCTGCTCCTTCTGATAGGGTCTAAGGTACCACTCGTTATCAGTATCCTTAGTAGAATCATCAAAACCAAACATAAGCTCACACCAAGCAACAGGATCTTGTGTGGCCCGTAGTACTAAAGTGGCGCGCTCACGAGAAATGCCATCTTTGATCATCATCTGATCTACAATTTCAGCAGATCCAGGAGGCAGAGAGTTCTTGATCCCACTGCAAGGAATATTGTTCTCACCATACTTAATGTGTTGGCGCGCAATACAAGCAACACAGGTACGATGCCATTCAGGATTGATATCGAACTTCTTCCTAAGCCAAATGATTTCCGCTTCTGTTAGCTTAACGTAAGGGTCCTGATATTTAACCTTGTATTCATTCTCTGTGTAGAGCCTGTTTCTGATCCAATCTAACGTAATCTGCTCAGCCATTGATGATATTCCTGTTGATAGGCACTAGGTATTCTTTTGCCTCAAACAATTGGTGGAGTTCTGTTTCGTAAACACTCCAAACTAGAGTGTTGCTCTCAATTTCGTAGGTCATGACTTTCCCTACAATAATTGGTGACATGATATGTCTTTCCAAAACAAGATTTACGTGGTCGCTGTCGCCCAAATCATAGATCTCAATTCTGAAGTCATCAAATGTTGCAGTCCAGGCGTTCTTGTAAGACTTAACTACTGGCTTCTTCTCCAAGAACTGCGTCGATGCCATGATAAAAGGCGCAATTTCTTCATACAGCATTCCAGCAGTAAATAGAATTAACGTCTTTTTTTGAGACAGAGAGTTAGAGATATCATTCCAAATAGTCATCTTGCTGGAGAAAGTAAGCATCATGTGTAGGGTCACATCCTATAGCTAGAGTGGTAGTTCTTGGATGGGTAGTGCATGAAGTTAGCCTCCCTTCCAAGGGCCGATCTGGCATTCATGTGAGATCTCTGAATAGCCTGAACAGCACGGGAGCGCATAGTAGTGGCCCCTTCAGTCATAAAGGCTGCCAAAGAACCATCTGTTTGTATAGACTTACGCATCTTCTGGTGAGAATTTGCCATTCGAATCACTTCAGAAGCCCCACGTCCAATTGTACTAATAGCGGCACCACCCATCATTGCAGTGCCTGCAGCAGCGAACATAAGAGGGTGGCGCGCAATATTTCTCAAAGGGGCACCACCAACCATACCACCCATCAAGGTACCAATGGTCTCAAACCCAGGAATACCTGAAGCACCACCTAGAGCTGCACCAATTGAAGCACCGATACCTGCGCCAATGCCTCGCCCTGCCATTCTAAGACCACCAGTATTCACCATACGCTGAACGATACCGGATCCAGCTTCACCATGTGTTCGTAGAGCGGCGCCCCTAACACCACTCCACATACCTGCATTAAGGGCCAAGTCATAAATGGCAGCATCCTTAGCACCTTGAATACCATTCTCTGAATACCCAGAAGCAATAAAGTACATAGAAGAAGCAATACCGATGCCTGGTCCAAGAAAAGAGGCCTTCCCTTTATGGCTAAGCTTAGTCATGGTCCTAAGATCAGGATAACCGCTCATCAACGCACCACCAAGGGCACCACCTACTCCCATAGCAGAAGCAGAGTAATCGTCCCCAGTAAGCACAGAGAGACCAATTGAAGCAGCCACGCCAGCAGCACCACCAGCTAATGCTTTGGAGATAGCTCTCTGAGGGTTAATCTTTACGCTTGTACGTAGCTTACCAAACTCGAAGAAGTCTTCGCCGTTCGCACCACGACCAGAAGCCTCGAAGCCAAAGACTCCAAACATACCCTTATTCAAAGAACCTGAGAATGAATTTAGGCTCATAATTACATCCTATGGTGGTTGATCGGAGAATCTCCGAATTTGGAGTTAATATGTCGCTGCATGGCGGCCATTCTTTCCTTTTGCTCACGTTTCCGAGCTTTATCAGCACCGTAAATCTTATATGCTTCAAGAGAACGTTTTGAATAGACAGAGTTAGTTGTTCCTAACGAGTCAACGGCCAGATAACTATTCAATTCGTTAAGGTTGCTAGCGGAGTTCTTGTTGGCATTGGTACCAGTACCTTTTGTCTGAACAAAGTTCGTGTTGTCCTGCATTAGGTTACCAATGTAAGTCCTGTAGTTTGCAGCAGTGTTACCTTCCATTCTATAGGGCTTTACATTGTCACCGAATTTGTCCCACTTCTGTCCAATGTGTCGCGCAGTCTCTTCTGCCACACTGGCAGACATACCTCCTGACTGAGCTTGCTCCATAACAGAGATCAACTTCATAGTTTGATAGTTTTCAGCCATCTTGCTAGGCCGAGCAAATGTGTTAAAGGTGATCTGAGTACCAGCAGATTCAGAGAAAGCTCTATAGGTCTGAGCCCAAGGCGTAGCCCAAAGACCGCGGCGAGCCTCTACTGCCTTTTGTTCTGCATGTCTAAGGGCATCCCAATCAGCATGAGCATCCATGTAACTACCGTAGGGTAGATGGGCAGCTAAACCACGCTCTACAGCTTGCTGGTTTACGTTACGGCCGTCTGCAAACACAGTACCGACAGCACGTCCGTACGTAGCATCCTTCGGGTCATAAGCGATTTTAAGCTTCCCTGAGGACATTAGCTGTTTCATGCCTGCAATAGCTTCTGTAGCTCCAGGCTGTGGAGTGTGCCAGGACTTGTCGAACATGCCGTGGGAGATTTCTGTTGAGTCGATACCTTCAAGACGGAAGGTATGCGACCCTCCTAGTCCGAAAAACCTCTGTACCCCACCAAAAAAGCCCCTTTTCTTCAGCATTACGGTGTCGACGTCTTCAACTTCCATTTCCCAGTTGGAGTCTACGTCGATTACCCTCATATTCTCTGTATTTCTTAGATTTCCTAGTTCTCCCTCACCGGCAGCCCTACCTTGCAAGGCAGTTGACTTCTTAAAGGGGCTGCGAAATGGCCAGAACAACCCCGAGCTAGTGTCGTGATGGACTGCGTTGTACTTCATTCTGTTGTACTTTTCGCGTTCTTCAAGCAAATCTTGATGCACTAGAACATCAAAAGACGTAGCTGGACCACGGTACGGAGAACCGAAGTCGGTATTCATGCTACGTGTGGCCTTTGCCATACCTGTTTCAGCAAAACCATCGGATTGCTTTCTTAATAGTTCGTATTCTTTGTAGTCCATCGTTAGGACAGAGCGGCTGTTGTCGTAGTCTTCTACGCGACTTTCTTGGGACATTGAGTGTCCGATTAGTCCTAGGGCACCAACAGCCACCGCGGCCATACCAGCGCGAGGCACGTTATTGATGATTGTAGTGCCTACTTTGGAAGCTCTGCCTGCGGCATTACCTACGAAGTTACCTAATCCCATAGGAGCCCATCTGGAGCTCAGCCTTCCAGCAAGTCTCCTACCATCGTAGTTCAGCATCCTACGGGCATTTGCACTGAAGTAGCTGTCTAGAGCAGTGCCAGTTTCTTCTTCTACGTGTACGTTTGCTAACTCTTTCCTAGACTGGAAAGGTAGTCCTTCTCTATTTCTTCTTTCAGTTTCGCTTTGGATAAAATTCTGCATTTTATCCCATTCTTTTCGCTGGTCTAAGCCGTACTGTGAGAAGTCGTTTCTTTTGATTACTTCCTCGTAGTAATCCTCTTCTGTAGTACTGAATTTTTGGGCGAAGTCAGCTCTAAAAACGTCTTTTGGCTTCCCAGAAGGAGTCGCCTGTCTCATTGCAATTACTCTGTCGATGCCATCAGTATGGGTAGCATACTTTTTGGTCTCGATGTCGCCGATTCCTCTTTCGTACTGCTGTAGCAAGTGTCGTCTTCTCAAGACATGTACGGAGTCGTTGTACATTTCAAAGTACTTCAGAACTCCAGCGAGAGGACCTTGTCCCTTTCTTGCTTCCTCAATCGCCAATCTTCCTTCTTCTTTCCCTCCTTCTAGCAGATCGAAAGCCCTTAGGCTTTCGATCTTTCTTTGTAGAACGTATGCTTCGCTCTTCGCTGCGTCTTCTGCTGCTCTGTGGGCTTCTGATCCAAGCAAGCCTTGCTCTGCTTTCTTTCCTGTTTCAAAGGCTGCCCTTAAGAGACGCTCTTGGTAGTCGATACCTACACCAGCCATCTGCTTAGTGTTTACATCGATTAGTCCGTACGTCTTACCGTAAGAAAGAAGTGCGCGCGTTAAATCCTGAACGTCTCTGACTGCTACTTCTCCTGCTTTTGGAGTGAATTCTTTATATGCTTTCCACACGCCAATCCAGTTGCCGGTCATTTGAGCGTTGGTTCTTGCTTTGCTTACTTCACTTCCCGTTACGTAGAATGGTTCAGGGAATGTTGAGCGTGTTTCGAACACGCTCTTCCATTGGTCCACAGAAGCTTTGTTGGATTGGGCCATTGCTCCGAGTGTCGCGCCAAATTGCTTAGCTTCGAATACTGCGTTAGCGATCCAGACAGTGCTTCCTTTTGTAGGGTCTTGGGCTCTTGTAATAGCTTGTCTTAGTGGCCCTTGCATCCCCATGATGTCTTCCATAGGGATATTCGCGCCGCCCAGCTCATATTTGATGCCAGCAGCCCTGAACTCTGCTTCTCTAAGGGCGATCTCTCCTGGTGTAGGATAGTTCCCTAGCAGATGTGGATGGGCGTTCTTTTCTTTAAGCTGCTTCCACAGGAAGGTGTTCGTTGTTTCTAGCGCTTTTAAGATTTCATCAGCGTTCGTTAGTCTAGCTGCGTCGAGCTTGTACTCTCTGACAAGCATAGAGACCAGTGCGTCTTTCCATGTGAGGAAGTTCTTTGCGGTATATCTACTACCGCGGAAGGACCTCATATTCGCTTCGTCTTGGAAAGCGCCTGTTTCGATGTTTACTTCTTGGGGTCGCGGCAAAAACTCAGTAACTTTGTTTTCAGCAAAGTTATAGTACGCAATTTCAGTGAATCCCGAGCCAGCCTCTCTTGAGAGAGTCTCAGTATCGAGCACGCCTGAGTTAATCAGGTATTGCCTTGTCCAATCGTCCATGTAGTTACCTCAAAAATATAAGGCCCTTACGGGCCTTATACATTAAACTAGTTGGTTAGTCATCGTCGATTGGAATGGCTTCTCTCACTTTCTCCTTACTATCTAGCACAATTGTCTCTTTTGCTCCTTTCTCTAGCAGTTTGCGGATCATTTCTAGTTCTGTCTTCAGAGTAGAGCCGTTAGAAGTGTCACCTAGTTTGCTAGCAACATCATGTTTAGCTTTACGAGTCTCCATCAAACTCTCTAGTAGTTTAATGCGCCTCGATTCTTGAGTGTTCATAAGAGCGATTACAGGATGTAGCTGTGTGGTTTTCTTTAGAATCACACCATGCTCTCCCTGAATCTCTTCCAAATCTTGCTTCAAGAAGTTGCGGCCATCTCCATCATTGTCCCCATTAGCAAGAACTAGCATAGCTCTTTGCTTGTACAGGTCAATAACAGCCAATTCGTTAACAATCGCCATTTCGATAGGATTGCTTGGATCTACTTGTAGGTGAAGCAGGTAGTCTACAGTTTTCTGCTGTAAGAAAGTCATTTCGAACACGCAAGGCCGGTAGAGAGGATAATCCTCGTCGTTGCCAGGTAATGGGCGCCCACTTTCGTCACGTTCAGGGATTGGACAAGAGTTAAAAAATGGACATTTCGTAGGTCCAGCACAAGAAATTGGCGCGACCGTGTGCATACCATGCTTACGTCTAAGTAGCGAGTTCTCAATTCTTGTTCTTTTAGCTGGGTCTAAGTTATCCAAGTAATTTTCGTAGTTATCATCTCCGTAAGACAAAGCATTAATGGCGTCTTCTTGACGCCTAGCTAAATCAGTCTCTCCGGGAAGAGAGATAAGTTTACGCCTGCTCCCCATTCGGGATCTCCTTAACGTCACGAACTACGAAATGAGAAGTCCATTCATCCCGCGGCTCCTCAATTTCCTCTGCAACAGGGACAGGTTCCTCAGAAGTCATATCAATAGCAAAGGCAGTAATCGGCGCAACCGTCAATTTCTCCTTTACGGGCACGGCTACAATCTTGTTTTCTTTGTTCCTAGTCATCAGTACCATTTGTACACCTCCATAACAACTTCACCAGTAATACCATCTACAATCTCAAAATACTCTTCCATTTCATACAGAACGTAGTTCTTGCTCCAATAAGTCACACTCACTCCTAATATCATTAAGTAGCTTCAACAAAGCATCCTTCTCATTCTCACTCTTAAACAATTCAAGAGACTTCTTAGCGTACCTACACTCAATACCAAGATCAGAATTCTTAACAAAGAAGAAGTACCTATAAGCATGGAATGATTCAAGTTTGCCAACAAGCTCTTTTAGAGCTTTGAGTTTACCACTAAACTTATAGAATTGCACAATTCCTCCAAACGCGGGGACTTTTGATGCTGTACTTATTGAATACCAAGTGGCCCTTAGAGATGTAAAGATGGCCGCCCCTATAGAGCAAAAAATGTGCTGAAAATTATATGAAAAAGGGGCTTGTTCCTGATTCTGGGGAAAATCGAGGGAAAAGGCTGGGAAATTGTTTTTGAAAGAGAATTAAAATTGCTTATTGGAAATTGAAAATATGGTAAGTTAGTACCTGGTATTGATAGGAAGCTATTTACTGCCCTGTGGACTTGCGAGCCCACCCGGGTAAAGTAAAATGCTTCTATTGAACACATCCTTGCGAAGGGGTGCGGCCAATCATTCTCTCTATGGGCAATACATGCCTTTTTTTCTATGGATCTAACCCATCCAGAATCCGAAAGGATGCAGCTATACATTCGTGTATGGCGGGCATATGAGGAAGTGATGGGTAGACCTTGGAGGACACATGTCCAACAACACCACCAGCCTCACCCTGATCCTGGCCACCCTCGTGGTGGCCAGCCTCATGGCGGCCCACCACCACTTCCGCGAGGAAGTGGCGGTGGCGGAGCGGATCGAGGCGGGCGCTCACGCGCGTGCCTCGGCCGTCCAGGCCCAGCATCGCGTGCTGGAGTGTGTGAAGATGCCGGCCCACTACCACTCTCGAGAGTGGTGCATCCTCTTCCGCACTCCAAACTAGGCCCACTGGCCCCCACTACCTACGGGTAGTGGGGGCCCTTCTTTTTACTATCTACTATAGTGTAGTACACATAGGTGTATTCAGTATGACATACGCCTTTTTTATTCTATGGATCTAACCCATCCGAAACCAAAAGGGCTTAACTGTACGCGGAGTACAGTGGGAGCATGAGGTAGATGGGTAGATTCACGGAGGATATCATGTCTAACGTTACCAGCGCCGTTGCAGCCGCCCTGCTCGTCATCCTCACCACCGCGACCTTGGTCGCGGTGGATGTTCGTCTCCGTAAGGAGATGAAAGAGGCTACACGGGTGGAGGCCGCGGCGGATGCGCGTGCGCGGGCCGTCCAGGCCCAGCACCGCATGCTGGAGTGCGTCCGTATGCCCCTGCACAGCGATGCGCGAGAGTGGTGCATTCTCTTCCGCACTCCAAACTAGGCACTAGGCCCCCTACCTACGGGTAGGGGGCCTTTCTTTTAATCACTACTATGGTACTAACGCCTATGTACATGGGGTACGTATGGTGTAGTACAGGCTAGTAGCACGAGGTGACGCATGTTCATGCGTATGGCCGTGCTCAGGCTCTCCAAGCGGGGCTTCGCAGCCCTGCTTGCCAGGCACCTGCCCAAGGGTGCCCGGGTGTCCCACTTGTGGGACACGGGTCGGCTATCGATGTGGAGGCTAGAAATGGCCTCTGCTCAGGTAGCCGTTGTCGAGGTCTGCCTCGACACCTGAGCGTTATCTCCCCCACCTACGGGAGAAGTAAAGATAGTAGGGATGGATCTGGGGGCTTCGGCCCCTTTTTCTTTTATGGCATCTAATGCATACATTCCGTATGTCACAGATGCTAAGGAGCTCGAATGAGCAGCAAGGTGGTTGATAGCGCTGGCCGAGAAATCGGCCAGCGTGAGGTTTTCCACTTCGTCGGCCGAAAGGCCGGCGAAGTGGTGGCGGAGCGGGTTGTCACGACTAATCGCGGCTGGGCTTTGGCCCGCCGCGACTTCAAGGCACAGCACAACCTCAAGGACGAGGAGGTGGAAACCCTCTGAACTCTTAGGCCCTGCTACCGAAAGGTAGTGGGGCCTTTCTTTTTCTTCTATGGAGGTGAGCATGGCTGATGAACAGCTAAAGCTCCCTCAGTTCAAGGAGCCGTTGGGGATTAAAGCCCCGGCTCCTGTGGAGTCTGGGTGGAAACCCCCGGCTCCACCAAAGCGGAAGAAGGCCAAGCAGGAGCCTCTCTTCCGCAAGGACTGAGGGCACAAGGTGTTGCCCTGGTTTGACAGATGGTCTGTTGGACTAGGGCACACCCCTTTTTTAATTCTCCATTTCATGTGTGCTTATGTGGATGAGGCCCCAACCATTGGAGGTTCAGTGGGCAAAGAGAACCGAAAGGCCAACAAGGCCGAAAAGCGGCTTGCTAAGGCCGCCAGGGTGAAAGTCCCTGAGACCACCACGGTCGAGTTGGAGACCCGCATCCAGCTCGACCGCCACCTGGAGGCTGATCGCCCAGGTGGCGACAAGGGAGCGGGGGAACTTACCCACCTCGAGTACCGGCTTGTTGGACGGCTCGGAGTGGCGGTCGACCGGGCCTCGGCTTTGGCCGAGGCATTGTATAGAGAGATCGTAAAGAACGCGCCGAGCCGGCTTGTGGGGCGTAAGCAGGGCGGAACTGCCCGCCTCACCCTCAGCTGCCCCGGTTGCGGGGCAGCTGTCCTCTGGTTCGCCGGAGGAAAGGTGATCTTCCGCACCTGGTTTCCGGCCGGGTGCGAAGAGGAGACTCTCCCGCTTCCGTGGGAGGTGGACCTTGGTTCTGTACTGAAGAACTTCATTTAGTACAGGGGGGCTTGCCCCCTTTTATTTCTATGGGCAATTAGGCCCGTAAGAGGAAGCGTCATGTTGATTGATGATCTGCTTGCCACCATCAAGCCGTCCTCCCAGGTCTCCGAAGAAGAAATCGAGCAGGATTGGTTCCTTGCGTTATTGAAGGTGGAAGTTTCGCTCAAGAAACACAAGCGACTTGTGGCTAAACCAAAGTTCGGCCTCCCCCCTCTGACTATGAGGGAGGAGCAGGACCTGCTCCTCCCTGGAGCGGTGTACAAACGTCGTTCGCTTTTCTAGAGTCCACCGTCTAACCTAAAGACGCTAAACAAAGGTAGGGACTCGGCTTCGGCCGAGCCCTTTTTCTTTCTTACGGGCCCATAGATACTAAATGACTCTATGGTATTACCCATGTTCCCCCAACACGAGTTAGCTAGCTTGACTAGACTGACTAATGAAAGTACATCCGTGTGCTGGGGGACCCGGCCCTTTTTATTTCTCTATTCTATGGAGCTAATCTTAGCTGTATGACTCAAAAGTCTGGGGTGTGACAATGGCGTCACATGTCCAGTGAGAGCAACAGCGCCCATGCGGAAAATGGGTAGAAGACAGCTCTATGGAGGACATCATGTCCAACAACACCAACAACCCCGTCGTCGCCCCCATCCCCGCCGCGCTGGCCCTCATCGCCGCCGCCAACCAGCGGCAGGCCGCGGCCAAGCGCCAGGAGGCCGAGAGCGCGCTGGCGAAGGTGACGGCCCTTTGGGGCCGGATGACCGTCAGCGAGATTCAAGAGGCCCTGAAGGTCAACCTGCGCATCATGAACAAGGAGGAGGGCGACGCGCTCAAAGCGATGGCCGATGAGGCCATCGCGACGCTTCAGATGGCTGATCAGGCCCTCAAGGAGCACCGCGACGCCATCCGGCTCTCCACGCCGGAGGGCGTGGAGGACACGATGGCCAGCATCATCTCGCAGCAGACCCTGGACAAGGGGGCGGCCGAGATCGCCAAGATCAACAAAGCCCGGGAGGCCGCCAATGCGGCCAAGAAGGCCAAGATCAACAAGGTGATCGCCGACTACGGCGACGCCCTGACCGACAACCAGCGTCGTGCGATGACCGCGTTCCTGAGCAGTCCGGATTGCAAGTGGACCTACCAGCCCACCAAAGAGGGGCGAGAGGCCCTGCTGCGCGCCGTCGCTCGGGCCGCCCGAGCTGTTCGGGAGCAGAGCAAGAAGTAGCCCCCTCGGGCTACTGGAAACCCAGTCCTGGTGACTGGTAGGACACACGCATTAGCGTGTGTCCTTTTTATTTCTTCCTTTCTTATTCTTTATTCTTCTTTTCTATGGGCACTTAACCCAACGTACTCTAAAGCCTGGTATCTTCGGATACCCGCTCAGAGACGTGCAAGCCACCAAGGAGGAAACTCTTGCGGTGGCAGGTATGGAGCACACGAAAGTGTCCTTGGTTGCCAGTGGGCGATTGAGAAAGGCTCCATAGTATCTCACTACACCTCGCAAGGGTCCTGTGAGATGGTTCTCTACTTAACGAGAACAGTGGCCCTTAGTGTGAAGGAAAGATGGGTGGCGCCACCCATTGAGTACCGATCCTAAGGGCCACACCACCCCACCCTAGCTACAGGAGAGTAGCCATGTTCACGGAACAGATGTCTGTATGTGTTACTGGTCAAACCACACACGGACACTAAACTCCCGACAGACCAAGTGGATAACTGAGGTTATCCCGTCAAGGTACTTAGAAGCCTTGACACCAAACTCCTACACCAATCTCTGGGAGTATAATTAAGAGGTTGGCGCCTGCCAGAGCGTGTTATGGCCCCGGGGGAGCGATTCCCCAACTATTCGGGTAGAAATACCCGCTGGGAGGTTCTCATGAACCACATCCAGATGTCCTTTATTGCGGCGGAGTTCCCCGTCGCCCTGGAGGCCGCCGTTGAGGCGGCGGCCTCCCTCCCAGCCCCGAACCCGATGGAGGCGGCTTGGGTCGCGGCCTCCATCTCGCCTCTTGCCGAGGGTCGCGTCATTCGCGCCCCTCGGCGCCCCGTGGCCCGCACCGCGCGAGCGGTGCGGAAGTTCATCGCCCCCCGTATGGCCGCTGCCGCCGTCCTTGTGGCGGCGGTGTCTTTGCTGGGCCTAACGGCCCTGGTCCCTGCCACCTTCGCCGGCGTCCTGGGCCTCACCGCCCTGACGATCGGCACGCCCTCCTGGGTTGCCCTGGCCACTACCAAGTAGTGGCCCCCGGTTAGCGTTCCGGGCGTCAAAAACGCATGGTCATAGGTCGCCCCCTTAGGAGGGGCGACCTTTTTCTTTCTATGGTACTCATATCTATTGAAGCCAAAAGGAGGCAGTCATACAATTTAGTATGATGGGCTTATGAGGTATTAGGTATTGTACCTTGGAGGACACATGTTCACCGTCACCATTAGCGCGCCCGTCGCGCTCGCGCTCGCCGTGGCCCTCGCCGCCCACCTGGGCGGCATCCTGGCCGCCATCGCGATCCTCGGCTTCGTCGCGATGCAGTACCGCGCCAAGCGGGCCGAGGCCCAGATCGACCCCTACGAGGGGTACGAACCCAGCCAAGAGGAGCTCGAGGTGATGACCGAGCTCAACTGCCCGTGGGGCTGTGGAGAGTGCTATTACTGCAAACTAGGGAGGGAGCCCGACCAGGGCTGATCCTCTCCTCCTGCGCCTAGCTAGGGCGCGTGGTAAATACTAGCTAGGGGCCCTCAATGGGCCCCTTTTGTTTCTATGGGTTTCGTATCACAATCCAGTGGTATGATAAGTTTCAACTCTTCAATGTCCTTAGGAGGGACTATGAAGAATCACCTCGAGACGGCCGCCGCCGTCTTCGGGATGGGCGTGGTTATGCACGCCGTCCTGAAGACGGTGGTTCCCTTCTCTGGCTGGTTCTGGACCGCTCTGGTCCAGTTCAACAGCTAGGGAAGGGCCCAGTTTCCTGTCCGGGTTAACAAAACAAGAAAGAACTGGCTCGTGCTTCGGCGCGGGCCTTTTCTTTTCTACGGGCATGTAGAATCACCTACATTGTCTAACTCAACCTCTTATTCGTGGAGAATACCATGACTAAGCTTGAGACGGCGGCTGCCGTCGCCTTCACCGCCGTGTTTTTGCACGGGGGCCTGAAGGCGACGTTCCTCCCCTACTCGGGTTGGTTCTGGGCCATTGTGGTCCAAGCCAACTCGTAGTAGAGGCCCAGTTAGGCTTCTGGGTTAACAAAAAGCTGGGGCCTTCGGGCCCCCTTTTTATTCTATGGGCATTAGCTCTCTAGAAATCAAAAGGACACAACTGTGCATGTTCGCATAGTGGGTGTATGAGATATGAGAGATATTCCCTTGGGGGACACATGTCCAGCAACAGCAAGATTGTCATCATCGACAACCGCCTCGCCTGGAAGGGGTGCGGCAACGACTGCGGCGAGTGCCGCATCTGTCTGATGGAAGACGAAAGTATCAACGTTCTCTTCCAAGAAATATGGGAGATCAAGATCCAGCTCCGGAAGGAGCGCCGGCGCAAAGCCGAGGAGGTGGAGAAAGTTCGGGTCTGGGTCCTTGGGGCCCTGAGCCCCCAAGACTTTATTCATTACGAAGACGCCGAGGACTTCGACGACGTCCCGTTCTAGTCTTCGCGCCTAACCTTAAGGCGTAAAACAAAGGTAGGGACCCGGATAGCCGGGCCCTTTTTCTTTCTATTCTTCACGTCAAGTAAGCGTTTGACTTGCAACGTGTATGACTTGAGCCCTTTTTATTTCTATGGGCCCATAGATAGAGAAGCATAATAGTGTGCTTTGATATTCAGAGGCTCAATTGCTTTCAGAGGAGTATTATGAAAGCACACAAGCCCACCGAACAGGTGGTGGTTTACGGACAACCTATGTCCGTCAAACGGGTATCCAAGCCCGTTATGGCCGAGGCATTGAATGATGCCGCTAAGGCCATTGAGCGCCAGCGGGCGCAACTTGCTCGTAAGGAGCAAGAGCTCGCCGAGCGCGAGAAGCAGTTGGTTGAAGCCACTGCACAGGCCCTTGTGGCCAAAAACGAAGCCACCCAGCTCGCCCATGAGGTGACTGATTTGCGTGGCGGTCGCGATCGCTCAAACGAATTCGCGGCATTCCAAGGTCATCTTGCTGCCTATAAGAAGACCAACGAAGACCACCCCACTGTTGGGGAAATGGTCGATTTGGTCATCCAGTGGAAGCGGATGATCGAGCGGTTTGCTATCGTGGATTACGACTTCGTGGCCAAGCCATTGAAGTTCCGCGGACAACTGCTCAATATCACCTTCGCTCAAGGTGAAGGAACTAAGAAGCTCAGTTATGCTGGGTCTTCTAACCAGCCGGAACGCTGGGCGTTCTATCTCGGGTTGCTGGTGATGAACCGCACCCGGTGGAGCACTCTTCGAGTGCTGGTCGAGCCGCAGAATGGGAGAAAGTTCGTCTCCCATGTCGCGTGCACGTTAAGGTCCGGATCTGAGCCTGTGGTCGTCACGCAGGCTCCCCGCGACTTTGTTCTAGCTCTTCGGAGCTAGATAACTGGGGGCGAGTTTTCTCGCCCCCTTTTATTTCTTTTCTCTTTTATGGCAAGACCGGGCCCCCTTCGGGGGGTGTGTTCTTTGTCACGAGGAAATCCGCAATCCCGCGGGAAGTACTCACAACCTCTGTTCCATAAGGAGTTATATGGAACCAGAAGTTGCGACCGAGATGGTCGCTTCGGTGCCGAGTGCACCGCCTCGAGCGGCTTTGCCCGCTATTTTGCGGCTTGATACCAAGGCCGCCGCCTTCGTCAAGGCGAAGCTGCAGAAGGAGATCTGCAAAGCCCGTCCCGAGCTCAAGCGCGTGGACTGGGAAGAGTTCTCCCTGGAGCACATTCTGGACGGTCTCATTCCTGGGGTGAACCGGGAAAAGTTCCTTCCTTGGAAGGACGTCGTCCTTAAGACGCTTATCGCGTCATACCAAGCGTCTCTGCAGCACAAGCAGAGCGCATTTGTTCAGCAGGCTAACAACGCCTCGCTGTACGTGCCGGCTGTAGTGATTCGTTGCAAGACGAAGACCTCCAGCAAGCGTGAGCAGAAGAAGAACGGCTCCGGCTGGATCTCCGAGCTTATGCTGCGCCGGCTCATTTCCAAGCTCCTCGGCAAGCGTGCCGAGCGTGGAACGGAATGGATCACGTCCATCGTCAACGCAGCGAGCGATAAGCACCTCATTGGTGTTGAGGCAGAACGCGGTCTTCAGGCTCCTGGCCTGTTGCACGCCGTTGCCCGGTTCGAAGGCGAGTACAATGCGGCTTCCCCGCCCGTCGCGTCCTTCGAGAACCAAGCTCTGACTCCTTCTGGCTTCGTCAAGAAGTCCCAGGATGTCATCTTGGCTGGTGGCTACATCCCGGTTGAAGGCCGTAAAGGCTTTGAGCTCGCCGGGATTAATGGCAAGCCCTCGTGGTATTTTGATGGTCTCGTGCGTACCTTCGGGGATGCCGTGGCCTTCATGAGCTACGTGCTGAGCTTGACCAGCCCCATTTTGCCCAACGGCTTCGTTCCTAACCTGGACATTACGTTCAAGGAAAAGGTTCTCGAATTGCCGGACGGCGTTTCCCTGCCTGCGGGTGTTGATGGCTCTGGTACCTACCATCCTCACACACCTGAGCTCCAGGCATTTCTAGCGTCCAACATGGCGCTCATCGGTGGTGGCCGCAAGACCTATCCCGTTATCCAGATTCGGGTTTGGAACCCCGGATGCACGGAGACGGAGGGTCTATTTGCTAAGGGCCTGCTCGTTCCCGACATGAAATCCTTCGATGATCAGGGTAACCCTGGCATCGTTCTGGGCTTGAACCAGATTAAGGGTGTCATGAAGGAAAACGTGGAGGTCAAGCAAGCGCTGGCCACTAATGGCAGTGTGGTCCTCAAGGGCCACATGGGCTGCATGAAGGTGTGGCGAGAGCAGAGCACGCTGAAAAGCTGCTTTGAGCTCCTGCAGCTCGTGGAGTCCACGCCTGAGACCGAAGCCGCCGTCGAGGCGCTCGTCGTGGCTACCTTCGACTCCATGCGGAAGAAGGGTCCACGCGCACTCGTCAACGTCTCGTCTGGTGGCAACACCACGCTCGAGCGTTTGATTGAGCTTGTGCTCAAGGCTGAGGAGATGGGTGTTCTTATCCCTGATCCGAAGACCGCCGAGCTCCGACCTGTCCAGATGATGGACATCAAGGCCGTTAGGACCATGGCAATGGATAAGCTCCGTCGCCGCCTGTACAACGCAGCGAATGGTACTGGCTTTGAGGGGAACCAGGTCGTGATCATCATGGACGCGTCTGTCAAGCGCGGCCATGTGGTGATTGGCAGTACCACTGTGGAGACACCCCCTGTGGGCGAACCCGTTGGTACTTGGCGATTCCCCGCCATTCTGGCTCAGAGCCTCAAAACTCTGATTGTCCAGGAGCCTTCCGAGCACATGCTCATCGTGGATGCCAACGGCGAAAGCTGCTTGGTTCCTTACTCAGCGTTCATGAACCCTGCGGACGTGACAGACCTGCAGGGCGACGACGATGGCGACATCGCGGCGTGGACGACCAACCCCGACGTCTTGACGCTCGCTTCGAATCTTGTGGATACCCGCAAGTATCGGATTGAGCCGGATGGCGAGAAGGTTAAGATCACCAGTGAAAACTTGGGTGATTATGCTGAGTACCTGTCCACGGATCCCATGGGTCCTGTGGGTCAGGCGACTGTGGCTCAGGCTCGGTTCTATGAGCTCGCAGCCATCAGCCGTTCCCTCTACGCAGCTTACCGCAAGATGGCTGCAGCAAACGCGAAGGCGAGCAAGGGTGCGAAAGCATCTGAGAACGACAAGCGTATGCCTGAGGGCTCGGAGGCCTGGGGTCTCGAACAGTGGGAAGTTTATTGCCGCGAGGCGATTGACTCCCTGTCCGAAGAGCATCTGGCTGCCTTCGATGTGGGCTGGTTGGCCTACCGGGCAAAGGCCTATAACTGGGCCCGCGCCTTTGGCGTCTTCATCCAGGAGTGCATCGATCGCGCCAAGCGGTTCGTGCGCTGGACTGATATCCCGAAGCTCGCTAGCATGGGCGACGAGGGTTGGGCCACCATTGGTGACAGCCAAGAGCTGTATTGCCATTGGTCCTGGGACGCTGAAGGGCGTCGTTATCCCTGGAAGCATCCGGGGCTGGCTGGTTCGCGCACCAGTCACTACCTCCCGTTGTCGGAGAGCCAGCTGCGTACCAAGCAGCCGCTTGAGCTCCTTGAGGAGTTCACCAAAGCTGCGAAGAAGTCGCTTGGTTACGACCAGGTGAACGACGCAGTTCGTTGGCGCCGTAACGTGACTGTTAAGGGCGAGATGCTTCAGAAGCGGATCGACCCTGACAACTTCCACCCGCAGAGCAAACGCCCGGGGTTGGTTGAGGTAGCGTTTAGCGCAACTCAGAAGGCGTGGGAGCTGTTGAAGGGCCACTTCAACATCCCCAACGAGGGAGCCGATTTGTCGGACCTCGTGGAGCGTATGCTTGACCGGCAGGAAGAAGCTGGCAAGGCTCCCGCTCGCCTGACCATCGGCAACAACAAGGTGTCGTGGGCGGATTTCATCCGTGCCATGAAACTGCAGGCCCGTGAGGACAAATACGCGCAGCAATTCGCGTACTCCCGTGTCATGTGGTCTACGCCTGAAGGTGAGCCTGATGCGAAGGCTTGGCAATGGGTCTCGCAAGAGAACCTGCGCCTCATCAAGGAAGGGAAGGGTGGCCTCCTCCTTCCGAAAGTGGCCGATTGGCTGCCTCAAGCGTATCTTGATTACCGTATCAGGAACGCTATGGTCCTGGGTTTCAACAAGAACGACCAACGTGTCGACTTGGCCCTTGGTCATAACGAGAGCGAGGATGATAACCCGGGCAACAACCCGCGCATCCAAGCAATCGAGGAGGCCTACCGGCTGTTCAACCGCTGCATGACGGATAGTGCAGTGGACCAGGGCGACAGCGCCGTTCTGTGGCTTCTTAGGCGTTATGCCTTTGAGTCTGCGAACGTGGATCTGCTCGTGCGCAAGGATCCCGAAAGGGATGCGAAGGGTGGCGTCGCGTCATACAAGCTGGATCTCCAGCGTGGCGTGAAGGATCCCCTCGCGGCTACCAAGAAGTTCCCGGTCGCTAAGACCGAGCGTGCTCTTGATATCCTCTTGTACGAGGGCAGCCCGGTTGCTGAACACTTCCAACTGGGAGTGGCAGAGCGGTGCGTGTTTGAAGAGCTGCCGAAGTTGCGCAAGGCGGCTCGTGTTATCTGTGAGGCTGCCGACGCCCGGCAGATGGAGGGCTACACTGTAGAGCAGAAGCGAGTAGAAATGCTTGCCGAAGCTATCTTCAGTCAAAGCTACCTCTCCATTGACATGGCGGATTACCCCCACATGTCTCCTCAACAGGTCAATCACCTGTCGGAAATTCACGTCTACTCTGGCAAGGGTCCGCTCCACCAGTGTGAAAGCTGTATGGCGGCCCTGAAGAAGGAGATCGTGAATGAGAACCGGTATGGGAAGCTGGGCGGTCGAAAGATCGCAGATCGTCTGACGGAGCTTGCGGGCAAAATCCAAGAGCACCTCAAGTCGGACGTCCAGTTTGCCTTCGAAACGCATGTGGAACATCTCCGTATCGAGATGCTGAAGCACGCGGTTCGTGGCGATCCCGGACTGGTCACCGATCTGGTGATGGCACTCAAGGACCAAGCGTCGTTCCGTCTCAAGGTCTGGGACGTGGTTGCCGACGAGTTGGCTGGGTTGCCTAACACACAAGCCGAGACTGGGGATCATGTGGTCTCCAACCGGGCCCGAGTTGCTTTCAAGAATAGCGCAGCAATGAGCTATCTGAGCATCTATGGGTTCCAAGGTCTCGAGCGGTACTTCGATCGGGAGATTCCCTCCATCGATCCTCGTAGTGACGAGGAAGTACTCGCTTGTGTTAGCGGCGAACAGGAAATCTAAGTAGCCGCATGGCAGGCCCCCGGGAAACCGGGGTGTCCTGCCTTTTTCTTTACTCCGCAGGGACTCCGCCCAGAGTGACCGGAACGCAACTCACATGACTCCGCTTGTCATGTTGTGGTTTGAGGTTCTTGGTTCTAAGTGCCGTTAGAAGGGGAAATGTGGTGGCGCCAACCCTCAATACACTCCGCTAAGGGCAAGCGTTCCCTTCGGGGTTAGATTCGTTGGTTGGTTGTTATCCAGGCAACCCGTGGAGGCTCATGAAGCCAATCCAGCATCCCGTCGAGTGCGTGCGGTTCAGCCCGCGCGTGCTCGACAAGGTTGCGGCCGAGGCTGCGCAGAAGCGCTACCCTCGGCCCAACACCCGTCTCCACCCGGCTTTCGCTAGCCGGGTGGAGCCCTTCCCTAACCCCCTTCGGGGGGTCGATTCGACGGAGGACTAAAGTTCCTTGGCTGGTCACGCAGCCATATGTGGAGGGTGTGCAAGTACGCACGACCCGTTCCATGACGTGAACAAGGGCTCGCTGCAGTCGTTCTGCAGTGGGAGCGAGGCTCTCAAGGTTAGTGGTTCAGTCCACGTAAAAACCGAGAGGCATGTTGGGGGGACGCCCCTGCCATGTACAAACCTGGTTGCTCTTCCCCGATAGCGCTGTCCTGTGTGCGACTACAAGGTTGCACGCAGGGCTGATTGGGCTTGGTATGCTCGCCCAGTAGGGGTTAACCAGACTCTCATGCCTTCGGGTGTGGGGGTCTTTGTTTCTTCATAAATATTGCCCTTAAGGAAGTATGGTGGCGCGACCCTCTTTACTCCAATCCTTATGGGCAATACTAATGTTGTACGCTCCGCGGTTGGGTTCAATGGGACTGGCTCTTGCCGACGCTCTGAAGGGTTCAGAGTTTGTTGGGCGGAACTTGAAGCTGGTCCCACGGAGTTCATCATGGAGCGTTCTTTTCTCAAAGGCTTGATCAACGCCTCTTCCCCTTCTGAGGTCCAGGAGCTCGTGAAGCTCCTGCCGCCGCCTTCGGGCGGCCCCCACGGGTGGATGAGGGAGTGGGCGCGCTGCGCCCGCGCCCTCCGGGACAAGGACCTCCAGGCCGCCGTCGCGGCGGCGAAGGAGGAAAAAGCGGCAGCCTCGGCGGCCGCTTTGGCCGCCAGGCAGGCGGAACCCGTTTGGGGTGTCGTCCCCGAATACGGGGCATACTCGTTTTCCAACGAGTTGTACGGCTTCAAGGCCGTTGAGGGCAAAGGTTCTCTCACTTACGAGGAGGCCGTTGTCGAAGCCGAGAAAAAGCGTTTCGCGAACTCCCGCCGCATCAAAGCGGCCGCAGAGTACTGGGACGCCTATCTCAACGGCTGATCCCAAGGCCCCCACCTTCGGGTGGGGGCCTTCCCTTCCCTATACATATTGCTATGCCCGTAGGGGAGGAATGGTGGCGCGACCCTTTCGAGTGTTGTTCTGCAATGTCCCCCTTCGGGGGTTAGTTCTATGGAGGGGTCCCAGGTGACTACCTCCATGAGCCCTCGTCACTGCAGCAGTGATGGAAGGTCCCACCAAACAAGCCAAGACCCTTCCCTTTGATGTCGCCGTCACGGCATCAAGGGGGAGGAAGGAAGAGCTCAGCCTGACGGGGCTGGGCTCTTCGTTTGCTAATAAATATCCAACTCAACACAAAGTTGGCGCCACCGTGTTCCTTCCTAAAGGCACATTATCTTCCGCTTCGCGGTTAGATTCATTGAGAGGTAAATCCTTGCCGACACTCGTATGGTACGAGTAGTTGGGCGGAACCTGTGATTATCCTCTCTTGGAGTTCGAATGGACCGTTTCCAGATGGCTGCCGATGAGCTCTCCCTCCTCAACCGTATTAAGGCTTTGGAGGAAGAGCTCCGTCATCTCAAAGGACAACAAATCCACGAAGGGCTCTTCGGAGCCCCCATGAAGTGGATTGAGGTCCACTCCAATCAAATGGGAGGGTATTTCCTGGTGAAGGAGAGATTCCCTCTCTACCAGACCCCGAAGGTCGTGGCGCGCGCGAGTGGTATGGATGTCGCGGTGATTCATCACCGGGAGCCAGATAGGGTGGAACAAATCCACCTGACTGCTCTAAAGGCACGGAAGGCTTATGAAGCCTTCCGTGGCGAGGGAGCCCAGCCCCTCCATGTGGCGTGGGGCGTTGCCGCCCATGCCCCGTGGACTCCCGAGCTTGAGACCATGCTTCGAGCCATCTGACCATCTGACCACTCGACCCCTCCGGGGGTCATTTCTTTGAGGCAAACCCTTGCTGGCTGTCTGAAGGGTTCAGATTAGCTGGGCGGACTTGCGGTTTGTCCTTTGGAGTTTGTCGTGAGCAAGGCCAGCGTTGTCCCTGTGATTTTCTTCGACAGCTGGGGCTGGGCGTACGCCACTTGTGAGGGGTCTCACCCCGACGCGTCGGCCTTTGGGCCGACGGGCATCGCTCGTCGAATGACCACCGAGGAGTTGTACGACATGGGGCTCTGGTCCGACATCCCGGACCTCCAGCAGTCCCCCTACAACTTCGCCTTCGAGGCAGACCGCCTCGAGGAAAAAGAAGAGGAGGGCGACTGGTCCATCCTCAAATCTTAACCAACAACCGGCTACTCGGAGCCGCAATCCGAGTCCCAAGCGGAGGACCTTGTCCGCTATAGAAATGCCAGGAACCAGCAACCTCACTACGATAAGTGGTGGGGTTGTTTCTTTCTATAAATAGTTGTGCCCTTAGGGAATATTGGTGGCGCGCCACTCGTTGCACATAACAAGGCCACGCCATTCTTCCTCCTTATCGGCACTTCTCTTGCCCTTTCAGGGACATGTTCCGCCCCTCGGGCTTAGGTGCTTTGGAGGTAAGCGATGATCGAGTGTCCGTGGTGCAAGGGGACTGACCGGCTGTGTCAGTCCGATCCAGGCATCGTGATGTGCCTGAACTGTTCAGATTCTTTCGAGGGGAGCCTGTCCCCAGAACAGGCGTTCGTGGTCCATCCCCCGGAGACGGTCACCGAGGATGCTGACATTCCTTGGTAGTGGCACGCCCCCTTCGGGGGTTTAGTTCATTGAGGGGTCCGCAGCCACCTCTCTGAAGGGCCTACAAATAGTAGGTCGCGAAGCTGCGGGTTCGGGGCACGCGCACCCGAACGTCAGGATGTGGTCGTGGCGCGACCGGCCAGGTATGTTGGTACGGGGTTCATCCTCCCGCTTTACACCAACGTATCGAAGAACTCCCCCCACGGCCGTGGGGGGAGTTTAGTTTCCCAATAAATAGTGACATGCCAAATCCTCTCCTCACTGGCATTCGCCCTTCGGGCTTGGGTTCGTTGGAGATTGAACTGGCGAGTTCAGTCTTCTGCAGAGACGCATTACCGCCTCCTCCTAAAGGAGGTAATGGTCTTAGAAGGTCGTGACACCAATCACGACTGGCGCTCTGCATAAGCACCACCTGAGGGCAACTCCCAGCCGGTGCGAACGCCTCCCTCTCCTGGCCTGGTAAGCTGGGGAAGGGTGAAATGTTCCTGGCCTGAGAAGCCAGGTCTGCAAGCCGAGCCCACTGGGTGAGGACGCTTGCATTGCCGCGCGACTGGGTGATGTTCTCTCGGTTTCGCAATCTCCAAGAGGCCCCCGCGAGGGGGCCTCTTGTTTCTTCAATAAATAGTTGCGCCAAACTTCCCCCTCTTCTAAGGGCCCAGGTTCAAGTTACCACGTCTATTCGTAGTAGTCCTTCATTGGCCCTTCGGGCCGTGCGTTCTATGGAGGATGCTCAACACAGCTCCATGGCTACTTAGCCCGGGGTCCGATGTACAGCCCCATCCTTAGTGGAGCGGTGTTGTGGCGTCCCCCTTCTCCTGTGCCTCTGGTCGTAGGCCCCCGGTGTTTCCGCCACCGGGGGCCTCCCATTGAGGTACGTTGCACACTCCAGGCTCTTCTGGTTTGTTGTGCCTTGTTGTATCTCCAGGTTTGACTGGACGGGCTCCGCTTTAGGCGGGGCCCTTTATAATCTATTGGTATGACTGGAGTGCCCTTAGGGGATAATGGGTGGCCGCCAAATAAATACTGAGCTCCGCCAAATCCCTTCTTATAGACAAAATGCCCTTCGGGCCTTCATTCGCTGGAGGTCAACATGCTCGTCACTGCAACGTCAGCAAGCATCGAAGGTGTGGCTTATGGCCACCCCGGTGTCTCTGGGTTCAACTGGCCCATCACAAACCCCGATCCCAGCCACACCGGGGTGCAAGTGCGGCGCCAATGGGCGCAACAAATGTATCAAGCCATCTACGAATGGTTTGTTACCTTCGGGGACTTCAACGGGGCGCAGGGGTACCCGGAGAAAATCCGAGCCATGTGCGAGAGTCAAAGAGAGATCGTAGATCATGAGCGGGACATCCAGAGCCTGCTTAACACGATGCCCTGGATCGAGAACAATGGTCGTGGGTTCGTCCCCAATCCCGGTTATGATTGCTAAGTCCACAGAGGGTCGTCACATAAGTGGCGGCCCTCTTTCTTTCCTAATAAATATCTCATCACCCGAATCCTCTCTAGGGGCCAACACGCTTCGCTTAGTTAGTTCTATGAACATTTATTGGGTCTATAGGCCCGTAGGAGCAAATATGAGCGCGACTTCTTTCAATGGCGGCCGTCACTTCACCAGCGATTCGGCACGGGGCGTTGGCCTGGCCACCTGGGCTCTCCAGGGCTTCAAGGCCCACACCGCCATGTACCACGCCTCCAAGTCCAAGAGAGACTTTGAGGCCTACATGCGGCGAGTCCTGCCCCAGGGGGCGTTCTTGGTGGACGCCCGATGGAGTGAGGAGAACGAAACCTTGGGCTTCGAGCTTGAGTGTGTCTTCAAGGATGCTCGGATTTGGGCGGACTTTGGGATCCGCCCAGACGGTCGGGAGATCAAGATCACTGGCTGGGAGGGGGACTTCGATCCCAACGCCACCAAGTGATCTACGGCCCCCGAAAGGGGGCCTTTGTTTCGGTCCCCCTTCGGGGGTCGGTTCTATGAGAGGGCTCCTTTCTGGAGTTCTACTAAACGAGTGCAGGAGACGACCGTTGATATGACTTCGAGGCAAAGGTTCCACTCCCGCCTCGCCCAAAAGGGATAAGTGAGCTTGATCACCTCACGAGGAACGTCGATAGTCAAGGATGAAACAAAGGCTCCCGCAAGGGGGCCTCTTGTTTCATAATAAATAAAGCGCCACCATATTCTTCCTTACCGGCCAATGGAGCTTCGCTCTTCTGTTCCAAGGAGGTGATTCCATGAAGTTCCGGACGTCAGGTTACCCCTACCACAAGGAAGTGACTGAAGCCTTGTCCACCTTGAACGTGGATGAGCTTTGGGACTTCTCCCAGCACGCCAAGGCGATCGTCCAAAAGATCGCCGGGGATGACTTGAACATCAAGGAGGTCTTGTTCCGCCCCTCGTTTGGCTGGGGGCGTTCCATCACCATCACGGGACATTACAAAGGTCCCGACCACCGCTTCGTCGCGCGCCTCTGGGATAACGAGGCCACCTACTTCTACGAGTACCAGCACGAAGCTGGTCTTGGTTGGCTGGGAGGAAGCTAATATGTTTGAGCAGTGGAAGGTAGCTTACAGGGACTTCAGTGACGAGGAGCAAGCCACTCCCAACTGGAGTGAAGAGTCTCCCGCTGAGGAGTGTGTCTTCGCACTGGGAGGACTGGAAGCTTGCAAGCTCCTTATCCCCAGGTACGTGGGAGAGTGGGCGATCTTGCGCCGGCACGAAGGCGGCTCCTGGCAATGCATGGAGTCTGTCGGGGGCGTGGAGGAAGAACTCTACATGCTCTTGATGGAGGACATGGAGAGCTTGGAAAGCTGACTTAAGGGCTGTCACCTGTAATGGGTGGCGGCCCTTATATTCCTTCTACAGTTCATTACAATCTTATTAGAGCTTACATAGAGTAATAAATGAATGTGCCTATAGAGGGAAAGTAGGCGCGCCCATACTCCCTTCTACGGGCCCTGGCGTGACTCCGCCAATATGACACTCCTTGGCCCTTCGGGCCTTTGTTTCTTCGGAGGATGAACTCCGCCTTCCAGACCTTCCATGAGTCGGTCCCGGGCATGTGATCCTTCCATAAGCTGAGGTCCCTTCACTCAAAAGGTGAGGGGACCTTTCACTCTCCAGGAGCAAGCAATGAACGAGAACAAGAAGCTCTCTCCAGAGGAAGAAGAGCTCCGGCAAACGATCATCGAAATGAGCGCGTTTGAAATCTTCCATCTGATCGCTCAGGTCAGCAAGTGGACTCATCTCGGGAAGAAGGAGAGAGCGCTCGATATCATCGAAATGGCAATCCGCGAACGGGCTCACATCCTGAAGGAGCGTGCCAAGGCTTCTCCTTCCGAAGAGATCCCGAAGCTTCTCCCCTTCACCTCGGAGTGGCAGTAGTAAGCCAGGCCCCTTAGGGGGCCTTTAGTTTCTCTCTATATATAGTGGCCGTTAGTAGTAGTAAGGGGTCGCGCCAAACATTCGTAAACTACGAATACTATATATAGAGAAGATGTCTTGTAATAAGTCGGCGGCAACCCAAATACCCCAAACAACATATAGAGATACATTACTCTATATAGCCAAAACACCAAATACCATATAGAGGAGAGGATTGGTTGGCTTGTGGAGTCATAGCTAATAGATAGAACACACCAAAAACCAGTGACCCCCCAGGGTCACGAGTGTGAACTACCCCTCTTGGAATGCACGGTTTGAATCCAACCCCGAGAAAAAAAAGAGTCGGTACCTCCGTACCTCGGGGGTCAGCAAAACGAGAATGACGTGATTTCGTTCCAATATATAGTCATGGCCCGTAAGAGTAGTGTGAGTTTGGCGGCAACCAATATTCATATAGACAATACATATAGAGAAGAGAACAAAGGAACCAATCCTATCCTAAGGGCAAGATACATATAGCAGCACAAGCCAACTGGTGAGAAGTGCGTGTAGCACGAGAGAGAATATGTTTATGTTTATTTATTGTTGGGATGGTACCAGGTATCACTACACCTCCAAGAGGTATCACTACACCTCCAAGAGGTATCAAGCCCACTCCAAGGAGTACCACTCCAGACAACTACATCCCAACTACTATACACATTCCATTGTCTCTTTGTTACTTATATGTTCTATATGGTTGGCCGTTAAGGAGAAAATATGGTGCCGCCACTTGTTACAAGAGAAGGGCATTGCTGCCCTTCGGGTTCTGTTCTTTGCTACCGTACAGCCTAAGGAGGCTACGTGGAAAAGTGGGAAGCACGGCAGTTCATCACTGCCATTGTCAGGGAATCTGATGACGATCAGGTAGTCGAGGATACTTACCAGGCCTTGTTGGCTGATGGAGAACCCGAAGTCATTGGTTCTCTCATTTACGAGTTGGTGTGCGCCGCTTGTTGTGCGTGGCACCAAGTTCCTAAGTGGAGGGAGCGACTTTCCGTTTACCTTTACGGGCCTGAATGGCTCGAGTATATCGATGCTGAACTTCAGCATCAGATTGAACTCCGTAAGAAACCTACTCCCCAAGAGGTGGAGTATGGGAAAACCTTTGACTCTCCATAAACGCAGTGCCCTTCGGGTTCTGTTCTCTGGTTCACCCCAACAAAGGAGCCACTACATGGACCAAACCCGAATCCAAAGACTGAAGGCACAAGCAGACGATGACATCGACAGTGCGTTGTGCTGGACACTCGTCGTCGGGTTCGCGCTAATGCTTGCCGCCACTATCAACAAAGCATGTAGCGAAGAACCAAAGCGTCACGACACAGCATCTCACCACCAATGATCATGCTCTGTCGCCAGTGCTATCTCCCAGCAGTTATTAGCGTCCCTTACATCGGCTACGTCTGTCTTTCGTGCTTCTGGAGGCAATGATGCGATACCTACAGTGTCCCAGGTGCGACGAGATCGATCTCGTCGTTGAGATGGATGGAGAAGGGACCTGCGCTGTTTGCCACACCACATTCGACGCACCCGACAATATCCCTGTCCCATGCTCATGCACAGAGTTCTGCATTTGCAATGAATGTATTGGCGCCAAACTCTACATGTATGAAAAAGGCGTCCCTCCAGAAGATATGGGTGCCCTTGATAAATGGGAAGCAGAAGAAGAACTGCGCCACATCAACAAGGACATCTAACGTATAGCCGCATTCCGCGGCTTCTATTACCTCCTTACGGGCACACCCCCTTCGGGGGTATGTTCTTTAGCACCTAACAAAAGGGCCTCCATGGAAAACCCAGCAAAGTTCCACCCCGTAATCCTATGGGGTGACATCAAAAGGGCGGAGAACAGTCTATTGCCCTTGCTTGAGCGGTATGGCAAGACAAAGCTGGTCTTCACCAGAGACCTCATAACGCTGGGCATGTACCTGAAGGCATTGGAGAAGCAAGTCGCCTATCCAAATGTCTTGGTCGTCACAGATGTGAGGATCGAAAAGGTCGGCGCCAACATTATTGACATCTCCTCATTCCCCGTTCTTATCGGCCCACTTGCCGGTAAGGAGTACGGCTATTACGATGGTGATTGGCACGCCTGTACAACCATCGGAGAGTTGAAAGACAAGGTACCGCGCAACGCGACTGCGCTGTGGACCCCACAAGGCACAACCTACAACTTCCCATCAGTGCTTGGTCATCACTTGTCCTGCAACGGCGAGTGTGAAGACAAATGCTGGTGGTAGACGATCAGGAGCTTAAATGAACTTTGACATCTTCACGCTGCTGTTCTGCGGCGCTGTGACCGTCACAACAGGAGCGAGTCTTATGCTCCACATCAATGACCAAGCGAACCACAAAAAGGGCCTTATGCTCTTCGCGGCGTTCACGATGGCTTGGTGGAACTTCAGCCTCTCTCTCGTCAACTACACCAAGGCAACAAAAGATACCATGGCTGAAGAGTCCGCGCCATGATTGATGGCGCTGCCCACTATCAGTAATCTCCAACCGGACCCCTTCGGGGGTCCTTTCTTTAGGAGGCATTCATGGAAAGCTTCAAATTCCCTATCATCACGTCAGCAATCCTTTGCCCCGTCGCGTATCTCGGAGCGGAACTGTTGGGCCACAGCCCCCTCTTCTGCTTGTTGACTACCTGCCACCTCTGGATGGGCATCTGGTCAATCCGAGTAGTCCAGGAACTGCCGCAAAAGTGGCAGTTCTGGACGCTCCTTCTCACCACCACCATCATTGGCCTGCTCCAGGGAGTGTCCGTAGAGTACGGATGGGCCGATGATATCAACAACTACATCTCCGGCGACTACCGGAACTTCAAATAGGAGGTTTCAATGAACTACAAACTGGAAATCAACGCCTCGTCAGAGTTCATCGGCAAGGTAGCTGTCTTCATTTGCATGGTGGCAGTCCTCTTCGGAGGGGACCTGTACTTCTACGAGGGGTACGAAGAGATCCGGATGCTCAACGCGTCCATCGCCATCCTGACCATGATGCCTCTGATCAGCAGCTGGAGCTTCTGGTCGTGCATCGGCTTCTCGTTCATTTACACCAGTTTCTACACGGGACTGGTGTCGTTCACGACTGAGTTTCTCTTCGCAGAGAAGTTGGTCGCCCTCTTCGGCCTCTGAGCCTGCTGGGGCCCTTCGGGCCTTCTGTTCTCTGGAGGTAAGGCTGTCCCACCGCCGATACGACGTGGCGCCCAATGTGGTAGCCTTACGCGGATCGTAGCAGGGTTCTACAGAACCGACAGCCCTACCTCCTTCCCCACAACGCCGCAGTATCGTGCTCCGGCGAAGCCCTTGCGCTCCACGACTAACCGCGCCGACGACACATCGCCAGTGTCTCGGGCAAAGCGCTAAGCAGCGCGCCGTCAGGAGGCGGTGACCATGATGCTGTAAACGTCATGACTTACCGTGAAGACTGATTAGGATCCGCTAAGAATCGCGGTGAAACTTCGGTCTGATAGAAAGAAAACAAACAAAAGAGCCCCGTCCAGCGAAAGCTGGGCGGGGTTTCTTTACCCCTGGACCTCGGAGAAACAATGGCAAAAGGTTGCTACATCCCCCTCTTGGCAATGGCTGCTTGTTGGCCTACTTGCGGGGCACAATGGCCGAGCTGGCAGACGATCCAGAAATATGGTCCTGTCGGTATGCCCCCTTCCAAAAACAAGAAGAAGAAGGGTAAGAGCGCCCGTAGAAGAAAATAAATGACTCTACCCATTCCACTAGAAGATGGCACAACACACATCAACATTTACACACGAGGACAGACTACGCTGGGGCGTTGGCTATCAAACCTCGCCAACGTAAAGGTCACTATTAACAACGTGACCTTCCGAAGCCTGGAAAACTATTGGTTCTGGCTTCAAGCAAACGAAGAAGCCAAACCATTCCTCGTTAGCTGTCCTCCATTCGACGCCAAAAACTACTTCAAACATCATCCCGAACACAGGATCCCCCAAGATCCTTCTTTCGAGGAAAACATCAAGCAGGCAATGAAGCACAAACTTCATCAGCATCCTGACATGGCCAAGGTGTTTGCGGCGTCCACCCTGCCATTCGCTCACTACTACCAATATGGCGGAAAACCTGTCCCCGCTGGCTACGATTGGATCGTAGAACATTGGGAGGAAACCAGGTCAAACCCAAAGTTCCAAGCATGGGTGAACTCCTACCAGTAGGCTTCGCCTCTGGTTTCCCTGGGAGGTAGGCTATGAACATGACCTACGCAGGGATCGGGAGTCGTGAAACTCCACCCGAGATCCTGGAACTAATGAAAAAGCTGGCCGAGAGGCTTGGTCAGCTTGGGTTCACCCTCAGATCGGGCGGAGCCAAAGGCGCAGATACAGCCTTCGAACGTGGAGCTCTCGGGAAGCATTCCGGCGAAATCTATTACGTCGATAGCTATGGATGCTTCGTCGGGTTCGACAAAGAGATGAACACATACAAACCGGCAGCTATCAACGCTGGTATGGAGTTGTTTCGGGAATACCACCCAGCGCCCTATAGGTGTAGTGATTACGCGGCCAAACTCCACTGCCGCAACGCCTTCATCCTCTTAGGGGCAGACCTACCTAACTCCCCTGATCCGGTAGACTTCATTATCTGCTGGACCAAAGACGGAGGAGCGACTGGTGGCACCGGCCAAGCATTGCGGATTGCCAATGCGTATCACATCCCAGTATTCAACTTGTTCTTCCCAGACGCTATCACACGCCTGGGCGAGTTCTTGAAGTCCAAGAAAATCCCTGGACTCAAGTGACTCTCAGGCCCCTTCGGGGGCCTTTAGTTCCTTAGGAGGTGCCTTTGCAGATTGACAGTCGCCGATGGGAGATCGAACTCCGCAAGTGGCATCCCCACGAAGCGGAGAAGGCCCCAGCGCTCTTAAAGACGGCCGCTCGTCTTCTTGCGGTCGCCACTACCAACCCGCGGCCAAAAACCGCCATAAGACCTTCCAGACTGTCAGAACGCATCAAACGAGCGCTCGCAGTGCTGGCCGGTAAGGAGTAGCCATGATTGTGGCAAAGGGGATCCTTCGCATCCAGCACGACAATGGCTCTGGGTGCATGTTCACAAGAGTAAGCGGGGCAAAGCTACCACCAGGCGACTACCTGATCCGGCTGCTCTTACCAGAAGAAAAGGGCAACTGGTTCGGGGTGCTCGGTGACCTTCACAGCATCAAAGAATGCGTGGTAGGCACGCCCAACGACCTCCTCTGCAGCGACTGGCAGCCGACAGAGAAGAGCGAGCTCAAGCTGCTCACGAGATGGGGTGATTGGTTCGTACACCCTGTAAGCCTCAAAAAGGAGTGAAAATGCCTCGTCCACGCAATGAACAAGGTGGCTTCTTCCGCAAGAAAAACGCCATTAGCCCCGGCAAAGTCGCCGGCCATCAGTTCGGCTGGTTCGTCCGCCAGCTACGAAGAGACTGGCTGGGCTTCCAGAAGAGCAAAAAGTGGAAGAGCTTCTGCCTCTTCTCCGAGACCAACGACATCAACTACGCTCTCGTAGAAGCCATCTACGCGGGTGGGGGTCGGCGCGCAGCCCAAGAGTTGTCCGACACCCTCCATTGGGAATAGCCACGATTAACCACGGTCCCCCGCAAGGGGGACCTTAGTTTCCTGGCCGCTTCGCGGTTCCGTTCACAAAGGAGGTCGAATGTCTGAAAAACGTGCAACCGAAGTCCGGTATTCCGCCAACGTTGAAGACGGCTATCCGGGTTTCTACCTCGTTGACGTGGTCACAGGTCAGCCAGTGACGGCTGTGGAGAACGTCAACATTGACCGTTCGAGAGTCGTACCGGGTGGGCTGCTCACATTCAGCAGCCTCGAACGCGCCAAGGAAATCTCCGCGGTCCGAGGTAGCCAAGGCCTCGACACCCAAACCAAGAAGCCTGATCCTCGTATCCACCCTCCGGGGTGTTACTGCCACTACTGTCTGTAGGAGCCAAGAATGGTGCTTCTCCTTCTTACCGGCCTCTTCTGTTGGGCCGCGTTCTTCTGGTGCAGCTTGGTCGGCTGCATCAAAAACCCCAACCTTCCCAACCTCATAGCTCTAATCGTGAGCACCATGTTCATGGTGCTCATCATGGCCGACTACTCCCCCAACGACATCTGCGAGGTGCTCAAATGAGACTTACCGACCTGATGCCCATTGGAAGCAACAAGGCCGGCTGCATCTGCTTCCAGGCCAAGCACCTTGAGAAAGACGGCACGGTCCGCACCGTCTGGTGGACGGATGAATATCCCGGCTACGGCGAGATTCGCCAAGTCTATATTCATTGGATCACGGAAGAGGCGTTCAATAACCCCGACCTGCCAGAAGTCTTTACTCGAGCCCTCGCAGAGGTCCTCGAAGAGATCCTGAGCAACCCTGAGACGGCCAAAAACGTCAAAAGAAACCAGTCGGCCCAGATGATCGAACGCGGTCTCACCGCGTTCGACTTGAAAACCGCCACAACCAAAAAAGACTACGTCAAAGCCCTCCGCGCCAAAAGCCGCCTGGGGAAGTGGCTGTAGATGCCCATTCAGAACAAGCTCGCAGCGTTGTCAGACGCTGTCGAGCAGGTCAGCAATCTTATTGATGAGAACGAGGCCCTTATCAGCGAAGTCCGCGAGCTTCGTGAACGGCTCAAAGACGCAGAAAAGCGCGCCTCTTTATACGAAACAGCCTACGACTCCCTGTCAGCACGCCTGCATCGAATGCTACTCGTGCCAGGGGTCGTAGAGGCCCTCAGAGCAGCAAATGCAGGCGACAGCAATGTGTCTTGACTCTCAGTTCAAGCAAACGCTGGCATTCCTCATTTCGGAGCCGATGGTCGGCTTCTACATCGTGGTGGCCCTTGGCTACGCGATGCTCCAGTACCTTGAACCTCAAAAGGTGACACGCAAATGACCACAACTTCTCTTGGCACCGAGATCTCCACGAAACGCGAGTGGAGCAACTGGCTGTTCATTCCCGGCCTGGACGGCAACCCGTTCAAGGCCGAGTGCCGAAGAGCCGCACTCCCCGGGCAAATCGCCAAAGCCGACTGCGGCGCTGAGATCGAAGTGGTCGAGGAGAAATGCCTCAACTGGTTCGCCGACGACCCCCGACTTGATCGGCCTCATACTCACGGGTTTCCGTTCATCTCGTTCATTCTGGCAGGCGAAATCAGCGAGAAGCGTTGGCGCCGCCAAAAATGCAACGGTGAGTACATCTACCGAGGGACCTTTACATGGAAGGCCGGGCAAGCCTATTACTGCGCAGAGGACATTGCGCACTCGGTATTTAGTGTCGCGCCTGGCACCAAGACCCACATGTTCCTCGGCAAGCATGTTGCGGGGCCCAAGGATTGGGGGCACCTGACCCTGTCCAGAAATGGGCTGACCGGCATCTACCAACCCAATGAGGTAGATCCCGAGTTCTTGGCTCGGTTCAAGAACCTCAACCTACGACCAACGTGACCACAAGGGCGACGTCCATTAGGGCGTCGCCCTTTGTTTCCTTAGGAGGTCTCTATGCCAATCGATTTCGCTCAACGTAACCGCGAGAACAAGTTTCAGAAGTCTATCATGGAGATTCACCCTAACTACCTCTTCGAAGAAGAAGCCCTGCGGCTGGAAGAAGAGGCAGAGCAAATCTCCATGGCCACGGCCCCCACTTTCCTTGGGAGGTTCGGGATGGCCTGTTACGGAGAGCACTATGGAAGGGGACGTAAACTTCCTCCCGCCCACAAAGCCATTGCCGTTAGGATGATGGCCCTGTTCCCTGAGCAACGCTTCAACTGCGCGTTCATTCAGCGGTACTGGGACCAAGACGAAGTGAAGAGTCACCGCGACCCAATGAACAACACCGGGCGGACGCTCATACTCACCTATGGGCCGTTCGAATACTACTACTTTCACTGCCTAGGCGTACGAGACGTCAAACCCAACACTCTGCTGGTGCTTCCATGCACCATGGAGTTCGAAGGCAAACTACTCCAAGGGCCGTCCCACTCATGCTCTGCGCCTGTCGGGCGGAGATACTCCCTAATCCTCAACACCATCGAACGGTAGAGATGCGTTGGTAGTGGGTCTCTGGGGCCCTTCGGGCCTTCTGTTCTTTGGGGGTTGTAGTCAATGTCGGCTGCGCCCTCAAACACCACCCAAGTGTGTTACTTGGGCTTCTAAGCTTGCGCTAATAACTCCAGTGCAAGTCAGAAGGGTTGCCGGTCCTAAACCGGATGGTGGAGGGCGGCGGCTCAAACCGTTGCCCCCAAGCCCGTGTGTCCGTGGCTTTGTTACGGCACAATCTTATGGGGTCGAACTGGTTTAGACGCTGCAGAGTCAGGCTATGTATTGCGTGGCCCAGAGCATGTCTGGGTTATCAACATGTAACGTGAAAGTGCCAACAACACTGATCACTTCGCTGCCGCTGCCTAAACAGTAGCTCAGCAGAACGTCCGGGTCCCACTACTGGATCCGGTGTATGGGGGACCACTTCATAGTGGTAAGGTCACCCATGCAAGTCACCACCACTCTCGCACTACGGGCATTGTCCTACCGTAGCCGTGAGTACCAAAAGACACGAATGGTTCACGAAAGAACCAATCTGCCCCTAAGAAAGCAGAACTTCGCTGGCAAGTATAGCCAGACACCCACGTAGAGATGCACATCCGTCTGTGGCGGACCCGGGTTCGACTCCCGGCGACTCCACTCTTTCAAACGATGTTCCCAAGTGCGCATGGCAAACGCACTTTCACCGCAAGTACTTCGGGGCAAGCCAAAGCCCCTACGGAGCATAGAATGACCTCGACCAAGCCCAGCACCCGTCCCTCGAAGAAGCTGGCCCTGATGGCCAACCTGACCCCGATCCTCCTCACGCTCAGCGCTCGGACGGAGCAGATCAACGGGCCCATCAAGGCGGGCAAAGCCAGCATCAACGCCGAGATCGCACACAACCGCGCCCAGATCGAGGCGGCCGAAGAGCGCCGCGCCGCGGCCAAGGAGCGCAACGACAAGGCCTTCGGCACCCTCCGGGCCGAGACCGCCTCCCTCAAGAAGAGCCTGAGCGAGGCCTCCGAGGGCCGGACCGCCGAGCAGATCGTGACGGCAAAGAGCTTCGCCGCCCAGCTCGAGGCCGTCAACAAGAAGTGGGACGATCTCGTCGCCTCCAGCCGGCAGGAGATGTTCGACATCTCCCGGAACATCCGGCACCACCACAGCGCCATCCGGGCGCTGAACGGGCTCATGGAGGGCATCGCCTTCGGTGAGCAGTACGAAGAGGGCCCCTCCAGCGCCGCGGTCGAGATCGTCCGCAAGGCGGTGTTCGAAGCCAACGGGCGGGTGCTTCGAACCCTGACCAGCGCCTCCCACGGTGGCTGCGGCATGCCGCGGCGTGAGGACGGTACCTTCGGGGGCCTCGCGGCCTTCGTCAGCAACGGCAGCATCGTCAAGCTCGAGACCGCTGAGCGGGCCGAGCTCATGAACGTCGTCGGGACCCTCAAGGCGATCGGCTGCGTGTTCAAGGGTGAGGACCGCGCGCCCATCTGGGCCGTCCTGGAGGCTGCGTACAGCAGCGACCGGGCCACGGCGCAGGTCGAAGCCGCCGCCAACACGGTGGCCTCTTGATGAACGCCCAGAGCCTGGAGGGCGACCTTATCGCCCTCAACCCGTTCAGCTTGGCTCTGGGCAAGGTGATCGGAGGCATGGCTCTCATCGGCCTCGTCCTCTGGTTCTTCGGCGCCGAGCAGGTTGGGACGCTCTTGCTCTACATCCTCTTCCCCATCCTCATGGTGGTGGCGGGTGTCGCCCTCTTTGGGGGCGGCTCCGCTGAGATGTGGAGCATGTCGGCCCTCAGGGAAGGCTTCAAGCAAGGCGTCAAAGACGCCCGAGCAAGGCCCCAAGAGCCCAGCTACGAGTACGAGCACTGACTCCCTGACGCCCCTCCACTCACAGTGGGGGGGCGTTGTTTCTGGGGCCCTTCGGGCCTTGTCTTCAGTGAGGGCATTCAGCTCTCTTGCAGCCGGTTTCGGCCAACCCAATGCGCCCCTGAGAGGGCAATGGAAAGAAGATGGACGTCCTCAAGATCGCCAACCTCATCAAGAACTTCACCGTGTCCCTGGACGGCAAGCCCCACAAGCTGGGAGAGTTCGTGAGGGTCCAGGCCCCCAGCACGAACAACAACGGTCGCGGGGCCGCCTCGGCCCCCACCCTCGTGTTCGACCCCGAGGCGCTGGAGCGCATCCTGAGCCGGCCCGCTGCCGTCTCCATCCGGACCTACCTCGCCGGGTGCGTCAGCGAGGCCTGCATCGCGGCCTTCGGCCGTCGCACGTCGGAAGACGGCAAGCTGATCTTCTTCAACAGTGCCCTCGGGCGGTACATGGAGAAGGACGGCAAGATGGTCGAAGTCCGGGCCGACGACCGAGTGCCCCCGGGCGGGGCGATGTACTACCAGCCGACCTCGAACAACCTGATCGGTTGGGTCAACGGGGCCGGCCGCACCCCCGAGGCCACCAAGGCCTTCGTCGAGGCCCTGGGGTACTACCAGAAGGAGCAGGCCGCCGCCCCCCAAGCGGCCGCCATCAAACCCGAGGCTCTCGACATCGAGGCCTTCGCCGCCTGGGCCCTGGAGCAGACCAACGAGCCGGCGGTCATTGATCTGCTCGACTCGCTCGAGAGCGCCAAGCTGACCGCGCGGATCGCCATCAAGCGGGAGATCAAGAATCCGACCAGCATCAAGAACCAGAGCAAGACCGAGACTCCGGCCGAGCCCGTGGTCGAGAAGAACGAGGTCTCCACTGCGAGCGAGCCCGCTCCGGTTCCGACCGTCGACGAAATCCCCTTCTAAGGGGTAGCCCCACCTACTTCACCGTAGGTGGGGCTTAGTTTCATGGTCATACTCAAAGCATTCCTCGTCTTTCTCGTCTTCCTTTCAATCTTCTCCATAGTAGGAGCCGTCAAAGTCATACACTGGATCGGATACCCCCCTCCAAAGACGCAAGCCCCTAAGAAGATGGCGCCACTGTCTTTCCAACGGCCAAAACCCAAGCCACAACCAAAGCAAACTGGCATCAGGTACATACGCGTCAAACAAGAAGAGTCTCATTGGCTCAGGTTCTTCTTGCAATGCTGGGTAACAATACCAGCGTTGATAACAATCTGCCAGGTATTCTTGTACACCATATGGAGAATAGCACATGTACTGTATTGAAATGACAGAGGGGGTCTACCAAGGCCCAGATGATCTCTCCCAGGCAGAGTTAGACTCGCTGGGAGACGCCCTATATTACTGCACAGACCGAAATGGTCTGCCCCATGAAATCCTGAAGGTAAGCGCTACGGCAGACGTAGCCATCTCAAACTTCATGGAAAAATGGGGAGACAACCCACTCATTACGGCTGACCTAATGAGTCAGCTATTGGCGGTGTAAGAAAGGGGCCGCAAGGCCCCCAACACCCCACCTATTGCAAACGGGGCGCGAACAAAGCGCCAGGGAGAGAGTTTGACTAGAGGCAAAAAAGCTGCCAAAAGAGAATCATATTGAGGCGCAGCTATGGCGACGACTACTATCGGTTGCCCTACCGTGAACAGCTAGCGCAAAATGGAAACAACAATCCTATGAATTGCCTGCTCCCAGGGGCACTAATCAAACAACATACGCAAATCCCAAAATTCTATAGAGTCGTCCATAATCCAGAACCAAATAAAGTGTGGCTGGAGCTGCCTGCCAATCCATTCGTATTTCTTGCTCTTACCTCTGAAGAGCTAAGATCTTCGCAATTCTCTGTCATATCAAACAATTACCCACAAGCAGGTTGGCCTGATTCGTCAGGTGTAAACAATCGTGTGCATTACAAACGCAGATTTGAATGGGATGATGCTCATATTTGGGGCACTTCCGTAATCGTAGAAGGTACAGAGTGTCTCGTTTCATTTATGAGAGGAACAATAACTCATAAATGGCCATATAAAATGTTCCAAGAGAACTACAAACCCATTGTCTAACAATTCAACAATAAAGCCGCTCCACAACGCCTTATTGCAATCAAAGACAGACCCATCAGTATTTCGCCGAGTAACTTCATGGCGAGAGGACTATGGAAACTATTATATCGAAGATCCAACAGTACTAGATCTCAATGTCTCCGAAGGCATCTATCTTACCGAAATGCTACGCAAATACAAAATCCTATTCAATGGAATCAAAATAGGAGACTACGATTCCAAAATCGTAAAAGGTGATGTATGGCAACGGTCATTCTCTTGGG
>Ga0255123_1000029_pt1 | contig 43859 bp, 33 predicted proteins | sample Law_Cont_RepA_8d_FD_188585 | JGI IMG/M metagenome (GOLD analysis project Ga0255123, IMG submission 188585) | Freshwater microbial communities from St. Lawrence River, New York, United States - Law_Cont_RepA_8d | ecosystem: Environmental > Aquatic > Freshwater > River | place: USA: New York...
CTGTATGAGAGCTTGATCCACCCGATTACGATTCTCTCCACCCTACCGTCGGCAGGAGTGGGAGCCATCCTGGCGTTGATCCTCTACAAAATTGATTTCAACGTGATCGGCATGATCGGAATTTTGCTATTGATCGGTATTGTTAAAAAGAATGCGATCATGATGATCGACTTCGCGATCGCGTTGCAAAAAGAACGGGGTTGGGGACCGCGTGAGGCGATCCACGAAGCGTGTTTAAGGCGATTTCGTCCGATTACCATGACCACGTTGGCTGCGATTCTCGGTGGAATTCCATTAGCAATTGGACGCGGAGATGGGGCTGAATTGCGACAACCCCTGGGCATCGCCATCGTTGGGGGGTTGATCGTAAGTCAGTTCGTAACGCTTTTTACCACACCGGTGATCTATCTGTTGATGGACAAGCTCTGGTCATGGCGCAAGCAGACGAAGTCGGCGCATGCTATGATACAGGGCGGTTCTGGAACTTCGTCAGGCCCGGAACCTTCGGTCGCAAACGTCTAAATCAGTGTTCTGTATTTCTTTCACTTTTAGGATATTTACACATGACCCAATCCTCTCGTCGTGAGTTTCTCGGAAAAACTGCCGGCACAGTCGCTGCGATGGCTGCGGTACCTGCAATCAACCCTTATTGGACGTCGAGTGCCCAAGGGGCACCATTTGCATCCCAGGATCGATTGCGAGTCGGTTGTATTGGGCTTGGCGGAATGGGTACGGGTGATGCCCACGATCACAATCGATTCGCAGATATCATCGCGGTCTGCGATGTGGATGCAAACCATCGCGAACGTGCTCGCAACGATGAGAAGATCGGCAAGGGCAAAGCCGAGTCGGTCGAGGATTATCGCCGAGTGCTTGAGAATAAAAATGTCGATGTGGTCAGTATCGTGACCCCAGACCATTGGCATACCAAAATTGCAATTGAAGCATTGCAAGCGGGCAAGCATGTGTTTTGTCAAAAGCCATTGACCCTTACGCTCGCCGAGAACTTGGCTATCCGTGCGGCTTGCAAAGCCAATCCGAAGCTAGTATTTTTCATTGGAACCCAGCAACGCTCCGACCGCCGATTGTTCCTTCGAGCCGTGAACATGGCTCACAAAGGCCTTCTCGGCGACATCAAGAAGATCACTTGCGGTATCAATGGTGCACCTACGGGAGGTCCTTTCGCGAAGGCAGCTCCGCCGGCCCATTTGAATTGGGATATGTGGCTTGGCCAAGCACCCAAAGTGGACTACATCCAACAACGTTGCCACAATGATTTCCGTTGGTGGTACGAGTACTCGGGAGGCAAGTTCACCGACTGGGGGGCTCACCATATCGACATTGCGTTATGGGCAGCGAATCAAATGGAGCAAGGGACCGGTCCAGTAGAAGTTGACGGATCGGATTGCACGCATCCAGTGGAGATGAAGGACGGCAATCCACTAATGGATGATCGCTTCAACACCTCTCATGATTTCAATATCATCCATCGTTTCGCCAACGGAATGGAGATTCATGTTACAAGCCGTGGCGATAACGGATTGTTGATCGAGGGGACCAAAGGTCGGATTTTCGTCAACCGAGAACGCATCACAGGCAAGCCGATCGAAGAGCAATGGGATAAGGATGTCTACGGCGATGCGGAACTTCAAGCGCTGTACAAAGGTAAGCCGCATGAGGGGCACAAAGCGAACTTTTATCGCTGCATTGCAGAAGGTGGGTTGCCTGTTTCGGATGTTTACTCGCACTTGCAGACAATGAACATGTGTCACCTTTCGGCTATTGCAGGACGATTGAAGCGAAAGCTGAAGTGGAATGCGACCACAGAGCGTATCGAGGGAGACGACATCGCAGCGGCGATGCAGGCTCGAGTGCAACGCGCTGGGTTTGAGATCCCTAAGGTCTAATCATCCGGCAACGCGGTGAGTCCGAATCAGGAATCGTAGCGTAACAAGCATCGATAGTGATGTTTGTTACGCGATTACTTCGCGGATGAAGTGCGATTCTTGCACTCCGGTCAGTTTATGATCGAGTCCACCGTAAAAGTAAGTTAGCAAGTTGTGGTCGATCCCCATGAGTCTCAAGATCGTCGCGTGCAAGTCTCGCACATGCCGGCGGTCGACTGCTGCTTCGGCTCCCAAGTCATCCGTCTCGCCGTAGCTGGTTCCTCCTCGGACTCCACCACCTGCTAGCCAATACGTGAAACCCTTGGGATTGTGATCGCGGCCTCCCTGATCGCCTTGCGAAACCGGTTGTCGTCCAAACTCTCCACCCCAAACGATGAGAGTCTCATCGAGAAGCCCTCGTTGCTCTAGATCGGTCAGGAGCGCAGCGATTGGTTGATCGATTTCGGGACAATGGATCGCGAGGTTTTCTTCTACGCCAAAGTGAGCATCCCAATTCTGTTGCTGGTGCCCACCTCCGCTGTAGATTTGGATAAATCGCACACCTCGTTCGATCAGTCGGCGGGCGATCAGGCATTGCCTGCCAAAAACCGAAGGACCAACAGAAAGCTTATGAGATCCCGTTGGTAGATGCACACCGTACATATCGAGAGTTGCTTGTGTTTCATCGGATAGATTCAAGGCTTCCGGCGCGCTGGTTTGCAATTGAAACGCAAGTTCGTAGGACGCGATTCTCGCTTCTAGTTCTGAGATCGATTGTCGCGATGCGAGATGTTCGGAGTTTAATGCGTTAAGCGTGTCGATTTGCTCGCGTTGCATTGATCCAGGAATTCGCTCGTAGGGATTTAAATCGAGGATAGGTTCACTGCTGGTGCGCAGTACCGTTCCCTGATGAGTCGCTTCCATAAATCCTGCTCCCCAATTGGGTGCCCCTGGAATGGGACCACCGCGAGGGTCGAGCATCACCACAAAGTTTGGAAGGTTACGATTCTCTGAGCCCAAGCCGTAGCTCAGCCATGAACCTATCGATGGATAACCTTGTTGGATCCTGCCGCAATTCATTTGAAGATTAGCAGATCCATGCGCGAAGGAGTCTTGGTACAGGCTTTTGATCACAGCCAACTTATCCATATGTTTCGATAAGTTCGGTAAAGCGTCCGAGCACCATAATCCGCTTTGCCCATGCTGCGCGAAAGTTCTCTTCGATCCGAGTAACTTTCCCTCTTTCACGTCGTTGCGTCTCAATTCGATGCGAACGGATTGTCCATCTCGTTTCTGCAACTCGGGCTTGTAATCGAACAAGTCCATCTGGGAAGGACCGCCGTACATGTAGAGAAAAATACAGTATTTGGCTTTAGCGGGTAGCTCAGCACCCAGATCAAGCGCAGCTCCATGCTTTGCATCACCCAACACACTTGGACCTTGGGCTATCAACCGTTTCAAATCCCCCTGTTCTGCCAGCATGGAAGCGAGAGCAAGTCCGGTAAAACCGGCACCTGTATCCTTAAAGAATCTTCGTCGCGCTGGATGCATTATTGGCCCTTAGTCCACGTACATGAATTCATTGGTGTTCATCAGAGTTCGGCAAAGCATCTCAAGTGCTTTTCTTGCAGCCCAAATCTCAACATCACCGTCAGTTGTTTCAGTGTTACTTGTGTTTTGCTGTCCGTTCCTTGCAATGCTCCAATCAGGTCGCAATTCCTCACTCCCGCGTCGAATCACAAAATTCCGATACTCGATTTGCGATCCCCAAGTTCTCAGTCCGATCCCATCACCTGGTAAGGGAGCCGAAAGCGTCTGGATCAATATTGGAGTTGCTTGGTCGTCCAAAAAAATGGAAAGCTTCAGTTGTCCATCGCTGAGCGTTTCCGTTCGAGCTTTGAGTCGATGCCATCGATCTGGTTCGATCTCTGCAGGGACTTCGGCCAATGGAGTCCAGTTATTGCGATGCTCCCCGAACAGGATCGTTTTCTTGGTCATGTTCAGCGATACTTCATATCCAAGCCAGTTATCCGCTCCGATTTTTGGCTCGCTTACCCTCAGGATCAATCCGCCGATATTTGATGCCCCGGAGGCAAACTTCAAATCGACCGAAACCTCTCCGTCCCGAAGCGTTGCTTGATCCCAAATCAACTTGGGCCCTTGTTCGGGTCCTACCTTTAGAATTCCATCGGAACGCAGTGTCCAATCCCCAGCATAGCTTGTCCAGTACTTGGGTGGCTCATTCGATTCCGCGATGTCGCGCGCTCTTGCTAGTGATGTGATCAAACCCGTCGTTGCATCTTGGGAGGATCCTTGAGGTTGATCCGTTTGCAGAACCAGTGGATCGAAGGCCAGAGTTCCGCCCCAGACGGCTACCCCTAAGGTCCCTGCGATATCGTCAGATCCACCTAGTCCTTGCTGGGAATCAAGTTGCAGTTCCAGAAGTGGTTTGGATTCGTCAATGTCGTTCAACCATAGCATCGCTCGATCACCTTGGAGTTGAAATCGGAATGGAATCCATTGTTCAACGGGAATTTTATGGTGTAGTCGAACACGTGCCTCGTCATGGATTGTAGGTTCAGAAGTACCAAGCTGACCGTTGATAGGTTCACGCTTTTCGGGTTGGCGTTGCTCGAGCGTTACGACTTGATTCACAGGGTCGAATCTCAAGGCCACTCCGCTCCATCGGCTTCCTTGATTTGCCACTGCGATTTGCTTGGCCCGCAGAATTAGAGTCGCGAGTTCAGTAGTCCGATCCATCCGCAACTTGCCTTGAACTACACCATCTCGAAATTCCTGGCGTTTCAGCAGGGCAAAGGGACCGAAAGATTTATCGACCACATCGATTCCTTCATATCCACCTCCCCATAAGCCGCTGTAGCTTTGCCATGGCTTTGTCCCGTAAATGGTCTCTGGGGTCAGAAAGAAATCAGAACCGGGCAGTTGTTGGCGATACCCTGAGAAAAGAGAAACCGGAACATCGGTCCGAAAGTGCATTTGATCTGCGAGAGCGATGTAAGCCTTATTCATGCGATCGAGGCTATCGACCGAAATCGCAAGTTCAGACTCGGTGGGGTGGCGTTGAAGCACTGCGCGATATGCTTGCTCCGTTTGCTCTTTCGGTTCGGCTGTAAGTGCAATAATCTTTTGAGAGAGTGTGACCGCTCGTTCAGCGGTAAAACGGCTATTGAGCAACATCAACGATTGCGTTGCGACCGTTGTGACTGGCCTCTCTGTTAATGGGCTTGTTGTATTCGAATAATCGAAAGTTTCCAACAGGGGATCGCGAACCGATCGTTTCACGACAGCATAAAGGCTTTTGCGATTCCGCTGCTCTGCGGGGGATACGCGCCAATCAAGTCCAGGTTTGCTTTGCCCTGCTAGAACTTCTCCGCTGAGCTTGGGGTACATCTCCACCCCACCAACGGCTTGGTTAAGTTCTCCGGTAGCATTCAAAAGGCTGTCTCGAATCGACTCGGCTTGTAACCGTCGAATGTTCTGTCGCCAAAGTAGACGATTCCCAGGATCTTTGGTCATTTCCGTTCCGTCGGGAGTTTCGACACGTGAGGAACGCTGAAATGCTTGGGACGTCAGAATGTAACGATGCATGTGTTTGATCGACCAACCGTGCGAAAGAAATTCCGTAGCGAGATGATCGAGCAATTCCGGATGGGATGGCGTTCCTCCAGCGATGCCGAAGTCGGCGGTTGTAGCGACAATCCCGCGTCCGAAATGGTAATGCCACAGTCGGTTCACCAAGACGCGCGCGGTCAGCGGATGGTTGGGACTTGCCAACCAGCGAGCCAATCCCAATCGTCGCCCACTGCTAGGAAAAAGATCATGGAGCGGCGACTCGGATCCACCAAAGAAATTCACGGAGGAATCTGGGTGGGTCGTGGAAGCGAGAACTTGTAGGAAGCCAGGTTGTACTGCCGCGCCCGGTGTAGCAGCATTGCCTCGTATCAACACGTGCGTTTCGGGTGGATTCGCGTTTGATTCTCGGACAACCAATCCCCAGTCAGCGATCCCCAAGGACTTATCGCCACCATTGGGTACTGCCTGTATGGAATCACGATAGGTTTTCATCCGCTCGCGGATCAATGCATCTTCTACCAGAGGAAACGATGTGCTGTTATCGATATTGTTTTCCGGATTGCTATAGCGTTGGATGTTTCGGATGCATGCTAACATGCTGTAGTAATCCGATTGCGGGATAGGATCAAATTTATGATCGTGACAACGAGCACAACCGATCGATAACCCCATGAAAGTGGAACCTATCGTCACCATGATATCGTCCAAATCGTCGAACTCGGCTTGTCTCTTATCGTCGGGTTCATCGTCCCAAACACCCAACCGATAAAAGCCGGTAGCAATGCGAGATGAAGCGTTAGCGTTGGGTAATTCATCGCCGGCAAGTTGCTCGACGAGGAACTGATTGTAGGGTTTGTCTGTCTTAAAGGATTCGACTACGTAGTCTCGGTATTTCCAAGCATGGGGTTTGTATCCATCTCGTTCGTAACCGTTGCTTTGTGCGAAACGGACTACGTCAAGCCAGTGCCTTGCCCAATGCTCAGCATATGCAGGCGATTCCAACAGAGTATCGATCAACTCACGGTAAGCTTCCGCGTTCCATTGGCTATCGACCTCTCGTTCATCTACCAATTCCGCTCCATGAGCTAGTGCGTCATTCGATCTCGACTCGAGTTTCGATGCCCAATGCTCCAAAGCTTGAAAAGTAGGAGGTAGTCCCGTGAGGGTAAAGGTTACGCGCCGAACAAGTTCTCGCGTCGATGCTCTTCGGGTTGGAACAAGGCCTTCTCGTTGGAGTCTATCGAAGATCCATGCATCGATGGGATGAATATCAGGCTGCGATGGATGTGAAGGAGCAACTGGATTTGCGATTGGCTGAAAAGCCCAATGCGAACGATCCTTTTCAGTGATGCCTTCAGAGCGGCGTTGGTTGCTTGAGGAATGAGCAGAATCTGAATCCGATGGATCGCGAGGACTTGCGAAGTCGCTTGCTACAGGTGCTTTCGCTGCTATCCAACGCTTCAATGCATCGATCTTGCTCGTTGTTATTTTGCCAGTGGGAGGCATCTGCAAAGATTCGTACCGAACGGCTTGTACTAACAAGCTGTTTTCAGGGTCGCCGAGGAGAATCGCTGGTCCACTTTCGCCACCTTGGAGGATCGACGGTAAGTTATCGAGTCGCAGATTTCCTTTCTGTTTGTCTGGACCATGGCACACGTAGCAGTGCTGAGCTAAGACCGGTCGAATCTGGGTCTCAAAAAACTCGATCCCTGAAGAGCCTTTCTCTTCCGCCCCAGGCTCTTGCGCACTACAAAGCGTTATCCAAGTTACTGGCAAGAGGACCGAGCAAATCGATGTGATGCAGCCGACGAAGACCAAACGCAAACGCGACTGGTACATTGGAATTGCCATCCGCAACGGTTTCACTACAGGATTTCAAAGATCGCTTCGACCTCGACGGCCGAACCGGTTGGGATTTGAGCAAAGCCCAGAGCGCTGCGTGCATGATACCCGTCGGTTTCCTTCCCGTAGATTTCGTGCAACAAGTCGCTGCAACCGTTGACTACAAGATGCTGTTCGTGGAACTCCAACGTCGAGTTAACGCACCCGAGAAGCTTTAAGACTCGCAAGCCGTTGAGGGTGCCATGAAAGTTCCAGACCGAATTGAGAATCTTCTCCGCGCATTCCCGTGCAGCAAGTTTTCCTTGCTCAACGGTCAGCCCCGCGCCCAACTTACCCTTCATGTCGCTAACGTGGCCTGATGTCATCAACAGATTCCCTGTGCGGACAACCATCGCAAGGTAGCCAGGGGTTTGTTTCGAGAATCGAATTCCGAGCGATTCGGCTTTTTCTTGTGGAGTCATAGCAATCCAGGAAGGGTAACTTGAGAAAGGGATCAACTTGATCGGCTTTACTGTGCAACGAACGGCATGCCCAGAAAGCCGATTGCATTATAACCGAAGTCGATTTCCGGTGGATGCAAAACAGGTTGGTTGAACTACTCGTTAATACTCAAGGATTGCTCAATACCCAGAGACTGTTCCAAGGGATCGAGTCCGAGTACGGTTTGTAGCTTTGCCAACGCGATGTAGTACTCACGTTCGGCATCGAGTAGCTTGATCTCAGCTTCGGTCGCTTTTGCTTCCTGTGCCAAAAGGAACAAGAAGTCACGGTTTCCAGAGGCGAAGTCGCGACGAAAGAATTCAAGGGTTTGCTTTGTTTCGTTCAGAAGCTGCGAAGATCGTTCGACCATCTCCCGCGTGACTTCGAGGGCATTGCGAGCTACTCGCAGTTCCATCTCGATTTTGTTCGTAGTTAGCCATCGTTTTTGTTCGGTCTGTTGGATTTTCGCCAAAGTGCTTTCGAGCTTGCCGCGCGCTTTGCGACGTTGCACAGGTACTCCACCGACAACTCCGGACTCCAGGATGAAGTCTCCCTTATCGTTTAGACTAGTTGCTGGGTCACCGACGTTTTGGACTCCTTGAATCGTGAAATCGACATTTGGAAGGGTTTGATTGCGAGCCAGTTCCGCTTCCCATCTGAGTTTTTGCAAATCGATTTGAATCAGATTCAGTTCGGGGCGACGTTGCTGTGCATCAAGAAACGCCGATTCAAAATCCTGTAATTCAAGTCGGGAGATATTTGGGAATGCATTTGGCAACCACTCGGGACGCGCAAGCATAGGTGTTCCGGATTCATCGCGAAGGAAAATCGCGAGTTTGAAAGCTGTATCGCGAAATTTCTGACGCGAATCCATCACTTTAAGCTGTCTCTCAGAGATGGTTTGAGCGTTGATTGAGAGTTCTTGTCGAGTCGAGAGCCCTCGTTCCAGAAGTCGGTTTAGACCTTCATTGCGTTTGATGGCAAGTTGCAGCAGTTGTTCTTGGGAACGTAAAACGTTGCCGGCTTCTACCCATTGCCAATAGGCGCTGGCAGCCGCGAGGCTTGCGGCAAGCACATTCTGTTGAATTTCAGGTGCAACGGCTTGGCGATCCAAATTGGCTTGAAACAACTGCACGCGATAAGGATCGATTGCGCGGCCTTGGAGTAGAGGTTGCACCCAGCCAACGCGAAACTCGCCACCTTTGTTGGTCTCTCGCTCTTTGTACCAAGGTTCAAAGGCACCCCGACCGATGCGATAGCCTGCATGTGCATATCCACCCCACCATAGTTGCCTTGATACTCCAACTCCCGATCTGTTGTTCTCGTAATACCCGACGGGTTGATTGAGATTGTAGTAATCAAGATGCAGATCATAGGCACCGTTTGCTTGAGTGACTTCACCCCGCGCTACGCCAGCCTGCAGTCGTGCGATTTCAATTTCAGGAAAGGAACGGAAGGTAGACGCGATTACGTCGGCGAGCAGTAGGGATTCACCCATCGCCACGAGATCTTGTTGCAGCGTTCCTGCCGACAGTGATGCTTGGTTTTGCTCTGTGCCGGTCGGTCCGATTCCCTGCGGTTGTTTCTGTGGACCTCCTGCCGGATCTGTGTTACCGAGGGTGTTGCTTTGCATTCCCTCCCCTGCGGGATCGTTTGGCGTCCCTTTGGGCGACTTGAGCAACTCTGTTTCCCGTTGACTTCGCCTCTCTTTGATGATGGCTTCGAGTTCTAGAAATCGTTTTTCTCCATCTCGAACTGGGTCGTCTAGGAGACTAGCTGGAGGAGTTTCAGGCTTACCCGCATTCGCTTGATCTTCTTTTGCTAAGCGTTGCCCGAGTTCAACCCGCGCGGCTTTAAGTAATGCTTCAAGCTCATCGAGCGTTTTACCGGAGATTGTCGGCGCAAGAGCCGGCGGTGTTGGAAGCAACTGCGGGGCCGGTTGCGGCAGTTGCGAAGATTTCGGAATCGGCGGTTGCTCTTGGGCCGAAACGTATGGAAGCCCAAGGATCAGTGCATAGCAACTCGTGGATAAGGTTGTTGGAATAAGCGACCTGAGAAATCGGGACATTTGCTCTGACCGCCCCATTGCTGTAACGAGTGTTATTTGATCTTCGGCGCCTTTGGTTCTTTGGCAGCCTTTTCTTCCGTTGGTTCGGTGTCGCTGATCGTGATTGGAAACCCGTTCAGTTGACGCCATATTTCGTAACCTAGCGAGACTTTTTTGAGGATAACCCAACCGTTTGCACGGACACCTTGTCGTAGGTATCGACTATCGGGCCATTTCAAATCCGTCATATTCGACACAAGCTGCAAACTCGACTCATCCCCCCCATTTTTAACTGGTCCAACAACGATCTTAAAAATACCTTTGCCAGAATCTGTTGGATTGACCGCGATGACTTCTCCTGGGAAGGTACCGACGGCGACTGATGGCCAGCCGACGAATTGGATTGCGGGCCAGCCTTCGAACTGCAAGCGAACTGGGTCACCGACGTGGATCAGAGGGGCATCAACACCTCGAACGGTCAGTTCGACGGCGAGATCATCGGTTTCCGGGACAACTTCGAAGAGCTTGTCACCTTCTTTGACACTATTAGTACCGGCTTGCCCCTTAATTGCTTGGATTCGACCTCGACTTGGGCTGGGTACTTTCAGACGGTCGAATTCGCCTTGTTTAGTAAGGACATCGTTGAGTTCTTTTTGGGTGTTATTGACGTCGGTGGTTGCTTTATCGACGTAGTTTTGGGCTTGGAGGAGCTTCTGTTCGATTTCGCGTCGTTTACCTTCGAGATCGCGTTCTTTACCTTCGAGGTCGTTGTAGCTTTTCTTCGCTGCCGCCATAGACGACTCGAGCTTGGCAAGTTCGGATAGTTCTTTATTTTCAAGATTTGAGAATTCGACTTCGGAGATCACGTCCCCTTTGAGGTCTTGGTATCTCTCTCGTTCAAGTTTGGCTTGGTTGAATTTAAAGAGTTGTTCCTCGACATCGCGGGTGGCTTTTTCCCAAGCGTTGCTGTAACTGCGTACATCTGCTTCGGCGCTGGCGATTGTCTGTGCACCTTGCATGCGTACCGATTCGACTTGCTGGCGGGTATTCTCGAGGATCAGGCGATAGGAGGCGAGTTTATCTTGTACGGCTTTAGCGACTTCTTGGGTCAGTCTTTGGGCGTCTTCTGCGAAGGGTTTGATCTCCATGATGATTTCCCCTTCTTCGACGAGGGAACCTTCGCGAAGATCCTGGCGAAGTGAAGCGATAATGCCTTTGGTTGGGCTCTCGACAGCTTGGAGACGCAACTGAGGTAATCTTGCAGTGACTTGACCTTCTCCTCTGGATGTTTGCTGCCAGGGCAAGAAGATGGCAGCGATTAAGAGGATAATCATAAGCAGCAGCAAGGTTCGGGCTAGTCCGCGAGCGAACCAACTGGATCGGACCAAGTGCATCGCGGGGAACCGCTGTCCGAGGTCTTGGCTGGGTCGAAGTTGAATCATGCGGCGTGTTGGCTGATTGCTATTCGTGGATTCTTGAGTCAAGGTAGCCATGTGTAAGGTTCTTGTGATGTGTAGTTGTTCGCGGGGAGTGGTTTAGGTCGGGTTGCGAAACAGACTAGTGGTGCGAATGAAGGTCGGATGCTAACTCGATGGTCTTATCGCAGTCTTTAAGGATATCCGGATCGTGGGTGACGATTAGAAGAGTCCAAGGATTTTTGGGGGCTCGAAGATTCTTCCAGATACGTTCTCGCATACGCGGTGGTAATCGATCTAGAGTTCCGTCGATCAGTAGCAAGCGGGGTCGTGCGATGATTGCTCGGGCGATCATCAACCGAGCGGATTGTGATTTACTCAATGGGTAACCACCGGTTTGCAGCATGGTTTCCAGACCGCGAGGCAAGGCTAGGACTTCGTCCCAGAGTTCCGTCATTTGCAGAGCTTCCCTCAAATCATTTTCGTGGATGGAGAGTCGATGCAGGGTGACGCTTTCTTGGAGGGTACCGTGGAAGACTTCGATTTCCGATGCGATGCCTACCATCGACCCATCGGCAAATCGGTTTACATCCCGCGAATCGATACCACCGATTTCCGAGAGACCGTTGTAAGGATTTCGAAGGCCGGCGAGCGTTTGCAGCAGCGTCGATTTGCCAGCATGACCTTCACCATATACAGCGACTCGTTCGCCCGCATTGATATGGAAGTTCGGGATCGATACATGGTTTCTACCGGCAGCAACTACAAGGTCGCGAAAGCGAACATCGACGGGGCCGATACCGGCATCGATCGAGCGCGATGGAGGAACAGTAGGAAGGTCGATCAGATGGCCGACTTTATCAGTCGCGGCCATAAGGTCATAGAACGACTCGAGACTCTTACCGATTTTCGAGAAGGCACCAACGACTACGGCAACGACCGACACGCTGGCGACCAATTGCCCGATGGTAAGTGCGTTGTTGAGGACCAACCAACCACCGAGCGAGAGCAACGTTGAAATAGACACCGCGTAGAGCATCAAAGCAAAAAGGGACTGACGGATAAGAACCACAAAGTGTTTTCTTCGGGCGCTTAAGTATTCCACCATCAGTCGGTTTGCTCGATCGACCGCAAATGCGCCACCTCCATGGACTTGAAAGGCATTAGGGTTCCCGATGACATCTTCGAGCCAATGGGCAATACGATACTTCACCAATGATTCCTCGATCGCCGATCGGACCCCGCCGCGCCCCAATGCATAGATCATGATCGTCATCGACATCAGCAGCACGATATCGAAGGCCAACAGATAGGGGCTGTAGACCGCAAGTAGCAATAAACCGGCAAGGGTTTGGATGGCTAGGGCGAGCAAATCTGTAAGGAGTGAAGCGGTCGCTTTCTGCAACGTCATAACGTCGAAGAACCGGTTAGCCATTTCTGGACCATGAATGCCATCGATCGCGGAGCGTTCCAAACGTGGAAATCGTTCGGCGAGATCCCCGATAACACGGACGATCATGCGGCGTTGCAAGATTTCGACAACGAATAACTGCAAGGACTTGATCAACGCAGAAAGGGTAAGGATTGCAAACAACAATACAGCGATCCAGATCAAAGGTTGAATCACCGATGCAAAACCGATCGTGGTCACCATCTGCTCGACGGCCAGAGGCGTCGCAAGGTCCAGAAAGCTCACAACGATCGTAAAGACCCCAAGAGTCCAGATGTCGCGAGAATCAAGTTTAAGAAGGCGAAGCAACCTCTTTTGAGGCGAGAGATGCTCTGCGTGATGCTCGTGATCTGAGTGCGAGTCCACGTTGGCGTGCTGAACATTTTCCGGGTCGTGCCCTGATGTGATTTTTTCACACGAGAGGGACGGTTCGGCGATAAAGTACTGGACGTCTTTGGCGCGACCAAGCAATTGGCCAACTTGTTTCCGCGAGAGAGAATCGGTCTTCTTGGTCTTGCCACTCAAGAACGTTGTATCGACTCGCCCACCTGCGACGTGCGAGAGAACAACAGCGGACAATTCCGCGTTATCTGCCCGGTACAAGACCGCGACAGGAAATTCATCAAGGAGTACTTCCCAAACATCGACGGTGGAAATCTCCACGGGAGCGATTCGAAGCCCGACAGCCGATCCGGCCCGCATCATCGAAAGTGCAGTGGCATCCGGACTGACGTTGTCTTCTAAAATTGTGTCGGTAAGCGCTTGCGCTATGCTCGAGGACTCGTAAGGAACCTCGAGTCTTAGCAGAAGATCTGCAAGGACAGCACGAAGCAAATCGCGATGATTCCCTGAGTGTCGGACTTGGCCGTCTTGATTTGGCTGCAACATACCGCGCTCTATAATTAGGCAAACTGATCAAAATTAACAGGTTCGGCTTACTCGTTACGATACTTTAAAGTTTCGGTTTATAAAGCAACTCCATTTTTCGCAATAAATGATGCGAAATTGCAAAAAAGTCGGTTTGAAACCAGCTTGGGATCGACTTTTACATATCTTTGACACAGGAATCATGCACCGCCGACGCGTTGCCCCATCCCCAGACGTTAATCTTTTGGTGTGATCAAACGCCAAATCATTTTGAACGCGTCGAGTATTAAGGTCGAAGCTTCCCCCAAATAGCGAGTCATCATGCGAAGTGCATCGAATCCGTCAGAAGTGGTTTCTGGCAGCCCATCTTCATCAGCGACGCTTTCCGGAAACCCGGGGGCAAGGCAACACCATGCGACTGTACTGACTCCTCCGATCAGTCCTGTAGCGGAAGAGATGGAAAGCGTAGTGACGGTCAAGTCGGGGTCAAAGGCACAGCCTCGGATCCCTGAAGTCTATCACATTCAATGGGGCGCGACGGCGTGGTTGATCGCACTGCATATCGGTGCTCTCGCAGCACCTTGGACGTTTACTTGGAGCGGACTTGCGATCTGTGTCTTCATGCACTGGGTAAACGGTAGCCTCGGAATTTGCCTGGGTTACCATCGCCTGCTGACTCATACGGGATTAGTGGTGCCGAATTGGGTGAAGTACGGTTTGACATTTTGCGGGGTATTAGCGGGAGAAGGTGGTCCCATTAGTTGGACAGCGAATCACCGCAAACATCATGCTTATAGCGATCAACCTGGAGATCCACATTCCCCACACGATGGTCCTTGGTGGGCTCACATGTTTTGGTTGGCTTTCTCGACGGACAATGGCGACTCAGCTGGTTTTGCCAAGCACTGGGTTCCTGACTTGGTCAAAGACAAGGGTTTGATGTTCTTCGAGAACTTCTTCCTTCCAATTCACATTGTCTTTGGTGCGTTGCTGACTTGGGCGGGCTACCTTTATGGTGGACCAACATATGCTGTATCTTGGTTGGTTTGGGCGGTATGCGTTCGAATGGTAGCTGTCTTGCACGTAACTTGGTTCGTCAACTCGGCTTCGCACATGTTCGGTTACAAGAATTACGAGACTCGTGACGACAGCCGCAACCTTTGGTGGGTTGCGATCGTCGCTTATGGCGAAGGCTGGCACAACAACCACCATGCGCTTCCACGCCTGGCTCAACACGGCCACAAGTGGTGGGAATTCGATATTACATTCCAAGCGATTCGCCTTCTTCGAGCCCTTGGGTTGGCAAAAGACGTCATCGATTTGAAAGCTTATCAAGAGAAGCTCAACAGGCGATCAGCGAAGACCGTCGCCTAGTGGCTTCTGATTGATCCTTTGATTCAGTGGAGCTGTATCATGACACAAGCGATTGTCGATCCGGAGCAACTGCGTCAATTTGCGATGCAGTTGAAGCGATTCTCTGGAGGGTTGGCCGACTCAACGGCAAAACTTTCACAGCAGATGCAGCAGTTGGCTGTTTCCTGGCGCGATCAAGAGCATGTTAAATTCGCCGCTGAATTCGAGCAGGAACTCAAACAACTCGCTCGCTTGATCGAAGCGAGCGAGCGGCATGTTCCTTATTTGATGCGTAAAGCCGAACTTATCGAAGAGTACCAACGCGGCCATGGCTGACGCCAAAGTTGAGAACATCGAAGCGCTCGAGGAGTTTTCACGATCCATCGAAGCGATGAGATCCGAAACGTCAAAGAATTCCGACGATATTCGTGATCAGTTCCAGCGTGTCGCAATGTGGCTTGGTAAAGAACTACCCGAGTACTGGGCTAACGAACTTCGAATCGCTCAGAACAAATGGATTGAAGCTCGGGAAGAGCTGATGCGTTGTCAGTCGAAAACACGATCCGAGGACGAAACGTCTTGTTTGTTGCAACGCAAAGCACTTGAGCGCGCAACTCATCGGCGACAACTCTGTGAACAACGCGCTCGATTGGTCCCTCAGCTCGCGATGGAATGGGAACGCTTTGCGCAAGAAGCGTTATCGAGCATACGGCAACTCGACGACTTAGCTGAATCTACGCTACCCTTAGCGCAGCGCCGCCTGATTGAAATGATCGAAGTCCTCAAACGCTATGCAGCGCAGTAAGAGCAATCCATGATCAACTGGCCTCCACTACCGGACTACGGTGTTTATTCGGTCTGGCCCCAAGAGGGAATCGAAGCGTTCCACCCTGAGGACAGATCCAAAGTAGAGGGTTGGGTACCCAGCGAGCATGTTTTCGAACGAACCGCATTCGATGGTGAGTATTACCATGTTCGAATCCCAAACGTGATTACTTTGCGAGTAAAACCTGTTTTATGGCTGCCCGTAGACTTTGAAGGTTTTCGAGTAGGAGACCAAGTAGAGGTCTTAGCAAACAACTTTCAAAACGACCCAATGATCGCCACGATCACCGCGATGCGTTACTCGACAGTACGAAAGATTATCGAGTACACCATTGAGCATATTGATATGCAGATTGAGAAAGCGTTTGTCGCTAGCGAGCTCGTGAGACTACCTGGGCCGTTAGAGAATCCCAGGTAACTCAATGCGATACGGACTTGGATTTAGCGATTCATGGATAACACATCCCAATCATCGCAAACTCGCACTGGTGTAGGCGTTGAGGATTTGCGATCCAACCCATTTCGCGATCGCTTTATTTTTGAACCGACCTTCGAATCGCAAGCGATTGATGGCGTGTCTCAACACGAAACGGTATACCTCGATGGAAATTCTCTCGGACGATTACCTAGGGGTACCCTCGAACGCATGGATCAAGTCCTCCGCCGGGAATGGGGCGATCAACTTATCAGTAGCTGGAATGCACACTGGCTTGGGCTTGCAAATCGGATCGGGGAGAAAATCGGTCGGCTAATCGGAGCTAAAACCGGCGAAACACTTGTCAGTGAATCAACTTCTACCAACCTCTACAAACTTGCTTGGGCGTTGCTTGCACATCGAGGTAAGCGAACGAGAATCCTCACCGATGCAGCGAACTTCCCCTCCGACTTATACATTCTCGCTGGCATAGAAAAACAAGTTGGCCGGGATATCCAAGTCCAACCGTTGGATTTTTGCGCCAAGGACTTCCCTTCGCTCTCCCACACTCGTGTGCAACAAGTCCTAGAGTCGCAACTCGACGAATCGGTGGCACTTGTATCCCTTTCCCATGTCCAGTACCAAAGCGGCTATGCGTTTGACTTAATGGCCACAACAGCGTTATGCCATCGATTTGGTGTTCCGATTTTGTGGGACCTAAGCCATAGCGTCGGCGCAATTCCGATAGACCTTTCTGGAGCCAACGCCGATGCGGCCGTGGGGTGCACTTATAAATACCTTAACGGTGGACCGGGAGCACCAGCTTTTCTCTATTTGCGGTCAGACCTTCAGGCCATCATGGACAACCCCATACAGGGCTGGTTTGGAGCAGCGAGTCCATTTGAGTTTCAACCAAGTTACGCTCCAAACGCAGGATTAGATCGATTCCTGGTCGGGACTCCGCCAGTTCTCTCAACGGCGGCGATAGAACCGGGCGTTGATCTGGTGCTCGAAGCCGGCATCGAATGGCTACATGCACGATCGATCGGATTGATCGAGGTGTTTTTAAAGAGCTACGAGACCGAATTAGCCCAGTTAGGATACGGCCTTATCACCCCTCACGATCCGACGATGCGAGGATCGCATTTGGCATTCACCCATGAAAATGGCTGGCAGATCACTCAAGACTTGATTCGGCGTTACCGGGTCATTCCCGACTTTCGTGAACCAAACGTAATTCGCTTTGGCATCACACCACTTACAAACCAACTCAGCGATATCGAGCGTGCGGTCGAAGCGATGGTAGGCTCGATTCGCACCGAATCTTATCGCGAGTTTTCTTCGAAGCGACAGGGTGTTACGTGATGATTATCCCAGGTAACAAATAGTACTATAATTCAGCGGCCTTCTTTATTTCTTGCAGCACAACGTCTGCAGCGCGCTGTGCCCAACGCTGATACATCGCGCCAGAGGGATGCAGTTCATCGGGTGCAAGCCATTTGCTGGGTTCCTCAGGGGCTTCGCGCGAGATGTCCGTGATATCGATAAAATGAGCGTGCTGAGCAAGCGTCTCCTCGCGTTTGATCCGATTGAATGCGTCGATTTCGAAGGCGATTTTCTTGGTATCACGGCTTTGTGCAAAGGGTGTCACACCCCAGTCCGGGATGCTTAAAACAAGTACACGACTGGGGCGATTGTTAGCCCGTTCGATGGCGTATTGCAAGAGTTCTCGAAAGTCTTCGCGAAAGACTTCTGCGTCCCGACCTCGATACTGGTTATTCACGCCGATCAGGAGTGTTACCCAACCGTACGTATGGCCAATAAAAGGATTTTGACTGATCGCACTTTGCAGTTCATCAGTCGTCCAACCAGTTTTCGCGATGATGCGAGGTTGGTTCCATTGAACCCCTCGATCTTGCAGTTGAGCAACTAGTTGATTTAGCCAACGATACTTTTCCTCGACACTCTCTCCGATGGTGTACGAGTCGCCTAAACTCAAAACATCTTGTTCGCCAGGGAGATTGGAGATCATTCGTAAATAGACCAGTAACAAGAAAACCGAGGACGTTAGTCCGATGGCGATATACGTTTTCTTCGAACGCGTTCTAGGCACCTGAACCATCCACAATCCTGGGACGACTCTAGGGTAGGACCCCATTCACGCCTTGCAACTTGCATTGGCCGATATCAGCCAAAGCATGAACGTCAAGCTACAGAACAGAGTTCGGTAGGCATTAAGAGTAATGCCTGGGCAAGCTTTAGTGTCAGCGGAAGGTCTTTATTTCTTCGTACTTCGGGAATTTTAGCGACTGGAATTGATTTGTATCGGTTTTTCGCAGCGCCCTGGTCGTGCTCAGTGAAACGGCGCTCGTGCTCGTAATCGAAAGCAGCCTGTATTAGTCTTCAGTTCGTTCAACACACGACCTACCATTGAAGAAAACAAAACAGGTCCCATGATCCGAGCAGGAGCACGAAACTGGGCCCGAATCGCAACCTTATTGGCCACGATTTTTGCTCGATAGTCTATTTCTGTTTGTCGGTCCAAATCTTTGGCCTGACGACGTCTGAGACGAGTCCGATTTTCTCAAAGACCAAGATCGTCAGCCAACTTACATCGAATTCCCACCACTTGTGACCGTGGGCAGCCGCGCGTTGGTCTGCGTGATGGTTGTTGTGCCAACCTTCTCCGTTGGCTAACAGACCGATAATCCAATTGTTGCGACTATTGTCTTTCGTTTCATAATTCTTGTAGCCCCAGATATGCGTGACCGAGTTGACACTCCAAGTAATGTGCCAATTCAAGACGGTTCGTACGAAGACGCCCCAGACCAACAAGCTCGCACCAAACTTAACCCCTCCCCACACATCGCCCGTCATCAACCAACCGACGAGAAACCCAACCGCAGGGAAAAGCATCGCAACTGCCAAGTAAATTTTGAGCCAATTCGTGTTCCGCTCGAGCTTCATGTAGAAGGGATCTTTGAGCAAGTCACGCGTGAATCGCTGATAGTCTTTGACGTTTGTAAAGTCGCGGTTGTCGAACATCAACCAGCCAAAATGCCCCCAGAAGAAGGTCACCAAAGGGCTATGGGGATCGGGTCGATGATCTGAATGTTGGTGATGGATCCGGTGCATTGCAACCCAACATGCAGGCGTATCCTGCATCGTGCATACTCCAAGCACGGCCAAGGTGTGCTCGAACCACTTTGGGGCTACCATTCCTCGATGGGTAAGCAATCGGTGGAAGCCGATGTTAATGCCCAAGGTACCGAAAACGTAAAGTCCCAAAATGCTGAGAACGACCCCCGTCCAGCTAAAGAACCAAGGGACGAAAGCCAAACAAGCGAGCAAATGAATGACCGGTATTCCGATTGCATACCGCCAGCGAACTTTTACTGGACTGACTGCCGTCTCCGGCCACTGCAGGGCATGAGCAGGATCGGCCGGTTCGACCGTTCGGTGATGAGAAACCGATCCCTCGGTGGTTTCTGGTTGACTATCCGGCAATAAATCGATCGACATCGTGTTTGTTGGGTTAGTGGTTGCAATGAAACGATGAGATTCGATCCTCACCGAGAGGCATGCGACAAGCAAAACGCAGGGGATCCTTAAAGGAATTGCGGCAAGTTATTCAAGTATCGCTTCCCTTGGTTCGCTCGTCGACGGACATTTTTTCAGTTTTGACTCTTCGCCGCACCGTATTTGATTCTCGATTTGATTCTCGATTGCCAAAGGTTTTCCGCGAAAGCCATGTCCATCCATCCCTTGTACATTTCCTTCTCTGCGGTGCCTACCTGGAATCTCGATCATTTTCCTCACAGGCCACCCTAAATTCAAAGCTGCAAAGAGGGGCTTTATGGCCTCTATTTCGTCAAAATCAGCTTTCCCTGTTTGGTTCGCCTCAACCGGTACAATTGTCCTTCGTTTTCAATCCAAACTTCGTCACCGCACCTACACAACTCACGAAACGCTATGATCTTAGGGAGGCGGGCCAAAGCACCTGCATTCTCGCCCCTTCCCCCTGCCCCATCATCGCCCTGCCCATTCGCTTTGGGAACGTTTTTGAGTTCCTTAGGGGCAAACTCCTCAGGGTCTTGGCCAGCTGTTTTTTCGTCCATTGCTTCTTCTTGAAAACCTTTGGATTAGCGAACTCGTTGACTTTCCATCTGAAAACCCAACCTCCCGACCTATTTTCGCATAAGATACTGCGAAAATCTTACCCGAAAAACCTTGCCCTGCACTTGAAATGATACTGAGTCTCAATAAGAATACCTTGCGTTGATTTTTGAGCAAGCGATCGGAAACCGGGAAGCCTTAGAATTCCTTCATCCTAGCCAGCCAACTCCTTACTCGCTCGTTCCGTTTTTTGCGCGAACGTATCTAGGTGAAATTATGAGTGCTGTGCGTTTCGCTCGCCTTCGGGCTAGCATGGATATTCCGTCCACCCCTTCCCCACGCCGTGGTTTTACCCTCGTGGAACTCTTGGTCGTCATCGCCATCATCGGAATCCTCGTCGGACTTTTACTCCCAGCGGTACAAGCCGCCCGGGAAGCCGCCCGGCGAATGAGTTGCGGCAATAACCTCAAGCAACTCGGTTTGGCTCTTCACAATTACGAAAGTGCCATGCGACGGCTTCCTCCAGCGGCAAACACTACGGGTGGATCGGCAAATCAGCCTTGGTCTGCCCAAGCCGCGTTGCTTCCCTTCCTCGAAGGAGACAACTTTTACAAGAACATTGATTTTTCGGTCGGCTACCATCACCCGATCAACAAAGCCAACTTCCCACCCAATGGCATTGCCACGGTGCGAGTTCCCGTACTGCTATGCCCGAGTGAGCCGGAGGACAAACCACGCATCAATGCGACTACCAATCAACCGGAGCATTATCCTCTTAACTACGCTCTATCGATGGGCCAATACTTGGTTTGGGATCCGATCTCGAAACAAAGTGGTGGGGCTGCTTTCGCACCCAATGCACGCTTCACCACCGCTAGCTTCGTCGATGGCCTGAGCAACACACTTGGCATGTCAGAAGTCAAAGCTTACAACCCGAGATTCCACGACGTTCCCAACTTGCCGGTTACCGGCCCAGCGACGCCGCAGCAGATCGGCTCCTATACCGGTGGAGCATGGTCAGCCGTCGCCGGTCATACGGAATGGGTATGCGGCAGAGCGATTCATTGCGGGTTTACTACTCAGTTCCCTCCGCAGACGAAAGTTCTATTTACTGCGACCGACGGTAAGGCATATGACATTGACATCAGTGGTATCCGCGAAGGAATTAATCAAGTCAATGCAACACAAGCGGTGATCACTAGCCGCAGTTACCACACCGGAATGGTGCATGGATTGCTGATGGACGGGTCGGTTCGATCCCTCAGTAGCAACATCCAGCTTGAAACTTGGCGAGCCCTCGGAACACGTGCAGGTGGCGAAGTCATCACTTTGGAAGATTGATCGTATCGAACAATTTTCGAAGTGCGTGATCGATAGAGGACTCGGATCCTCTATCGACCCAAAGCCACGACTCGTGAAACCCATCGTCGAACGCCGTTTCAGTAGGCACGTAACCGGTCCAACATTCTGCATACCCAACGGGTACGATCGGGACACGGTTAGTGCTTTCCTGGCTAATCGTTTGGGCTAGGGGCTGATAACCCACGAAGGTTTCACCTGGGAAGAGCACGAGTTTGAGAAGCCCCAAATCCAAACAGACCAAATCGATCGGCTGTTGTCTTACAACGGCTCGGTCGAAGCTTGCGAGCCCCATTGCGGCGAGAATCCGATTCTCTACCGTGGCTTTCTTATCCTTGAGCACTTCCATCAGTACATCTTTTTGCAACGTAGGCTCTCGGCTATAGGGCAATACAAGCGGAGCACTGTGGATTTGCCATCCCTTGCACGGTTGCTTGTTAACTCCTTCGGAGCTACGTTGCATGGCATCACGAATTTTCTCCGTGAGCGCAACTCTAGCTTCAAGCGATCCGTCATTGTACTTCCCTGCGGTAACATCTCCGCTGCATCCTGAAGCATAGATCTGATGAGTATCAGCCGTTTCCTTTTGACGTCGCTTGCGTGCCAACCCTACAAAATCAGAAGTGACCTCACCACGTCCGTAGTAGCTCATTGGATGCGTTGCATACGTGTGATATTCAAGCAAGCAATGGTCGTCATTCCAGAAGGAGACGGTTCGCATCAATGGATCGATGAGACCTTCGTCAGCTTGACGAAAAAGCAGCTCCTTGCCACTGCTTGAGCCTCTTGCGAAGTTCACGCTGCCGTCTGCGTGAACAATCCTACGATTTGAAGCAACTTCATGAACTAGAGCTTGCGAATATCCAACATGAGAGATCCTACGAGTCGGATCCGATTTTGCCTCGTCGATCGCTTGACGAACCGCTTGCTCCGCTCGATGAAGTACATCGGCATGGAAAGCGGGATCGAATAGTTCGCCTTGCAGTCCGACTTGATCTAAATAGCGTTGGGCATCTTCATCCACCACCGGTGCATCGTGTTGGTGCAAGCAACTTAACAGAACATGATCTGGATCGGTTTGTGCTGCGTTTGCGAGTGTCCTTCGCCATCGATCATAGGATCCATTTCGAATTTCGCACCAATCGATCGCCACCACAACGACTGGCTTGTCGTGCCCTAGTAAAACAAAGCCGTGCAGTTCAAGCGAATCAGCGATCGACCTGGACTTCGTGGGCAAGACCCCCATGCAGCGATGCCCAATCGGAATAGTCACATCGATTGCAAAATCTGCCAATGACAAGCTCGGTTGCAGCAACGCCTCATTCGCCAAAGCGGAGTTAACGGACAGTTTCGCTTCGATCCAAGCGATTTCACTGATCGCCGTAGCGGTTGTTGTCAGGCTCAGTTGTTTGAGGCATCTCCGCCGATTTAGCTTATTCATACGATTTGTGCTGCATGCATCGCAGCCGCGCAGAATTCGATATGTTCATCGAGATCCACACCGAAGGCTTGAGCGCCTCGCGTGATATCTTCCCGGTTGACCGCCGCTGCAAAACTCAAATTCTTGAGTTTCTTCTTAACGCTCGAAGCGGTGATGCCTTCAAGTTTTTGTGGGCGAACCATAGCACAAGCCGTCAAGAAACCGCATAGCTCGTCGCAAGCATACAGTCCATGATCTAAACGAGATCGGCGTGGATACTCGTGCGATAAATAATCGGCGTGCGATAGTATCGCGTAGACGATTTCCTCCGAGTACCCTTTGCTTCTCAAAATAGAACTTCCTTGCAACGGGTGATCCGGTGGATTCGGCCAGCGTTCATAATCAAAGTCGTGCAACAACCCCACGGTTCCCCACAATTCTTCGTCTTCCCCTAGTTTTACAGCATAGGCACGCATCGCAGTTTCGACTGCCAGCATGTGCCGCCGCAGTGAGTCACTTTGCACATATTCCTGAACCAATTCCCAGCTGGCTTGCCTATTTAAATTCATCAAGAATTCCCTTGTTGTCCTTATTTCAAACTTCTACCGCCAAGCGGAGTCCCAGTCGACGCCCACACGCTTGGCCCATTGCTCCCAAGCCTGTATTAAAGCATCGCGTTGCAGTGGGAACTGACTGGACACATCGTTGGTTTCGCAACGGTCGTTCCGCAGATTATACAACTCCCAGCTGATGGGTGTCGCAGAACGTTTCGTCCATACCGCTTTCCAGTCTCCTTGACGGATCGCATGGGCACCTTGATGGTCAAATCCCAAGGTGCGGTCGGCATGCAAGCCTTGGGCAACCTCCAAAAGCGAGTATCCTTGAGCCTCATGCAGGTCCGGTTCTTCATCGCGAGTGGGGTATTGTGCGTTTGCAACATCAAGGATGGTTGGCAGAATATCGATCATGTGCGCTGGATGGTGCACCCAACCAGGATTGATTTTTGCCGCATCAGGACCGATTCGTGATGGGTAATGCACAATGCATGGGTTGATGATACCGCCTTCGTACGTGAAGTGTTTGTAGCTACGCAGAGGTGTGTTGCACAAGTTCGCCCAGCCGCTTCCGTAGGATTGGTGGGTACCAGGAGTACCGATCAAACTGAGTTCACTCTCTGTATGCAACTTAGTTGTTCCCTTGCGAGATTCGCCATCAAAACCGAATGGGCCCCATTCATAACAAGCACCGTTATCGCTCAGGAAGATAATCAAAGTGTTTTCCAAAGCATTAGTGGCTTGGAGGTGTGCCATGATTTCACCTACCCCTCGATCAATCGATTCGACCATCGCCGCATAAACTGCCATGCGTTGTGCAAGATCATGTTGACGTTCGACGGAAAGGTCGTTCCAAGCCGGGTTCTGTCGTCCAGCATATCCGTTCGCGATAGGTTCTTGGTCAACTGGAACTAAGGATCGCTCGGTTAGTTTCCAAGCTTCTCCGTCGATCAAGTCGATGGCTCGCATGCGTTCAAAGCGTTCTTCTCGGAGCACATCCCATCCTCTTCTATAGGTGTTTTGGTAAGGTGCAACGCGATCCGCTGGAGCTTGGATCGGAAAGTGCGGGGAGGAGTGGGACAGAAATACGAACCAAGGTTGATTACGAGCTTGTCCTTGGCGTATGAACTCAATCGCGTATGCATTGAAGACATCGGTAGCATAAAACGATTCGGCTGGTGGATCGATTTCTTTTTGTCTGCGCTTCGGCAGACGAACGTAGAAATTGCGGTCGAACTGATCGTGGGAGTGATCGCGAGTATAGCCGTAGAACTGGTGAAACCCTCTGTCGATCGGACCGGTCTGGGGATGCATGTGCCATTTACCAACAAAGTAGCAACCGTACCCGAGCGGATCAAGCAGTTCCGCGATTGTTGCGCACTGCCCATTGAGGCGACCGAGATATCCAGGTCCTCGTTTTTCATCGGGAATGTTTGTGGTGAAATCCCCGATACCAGCTTGCGTGGGATACAAACCGGTCATCAGTGCTGCTCGGCTTGGGCAGCATCTCGCAGAGTTATAGAATTGGGTGAAGCGTAACGAGTTCTTTGCAAATTGATCGATATGAGGTGTTCGAATTTCACTTCCGTAACAGCCTAAGTCCGAGTACCCAAGATCATCGGCTAAGATCACAAGCACATTTGGCCTGCCCCTTGTTTCGGCCAAGGAAAGATTAACGTCCCGCAGGGAAAGGAAGCAGCTCACAAGTGAAAGGAAGTATTTCAGGTAGAGAGTGACGATCCCATTTCTGTCTTGATAAGCTGGAGACCGTTCCATTCACTACAACCCTTCGCTGTTCGGATACTTCAGGAAAACACATTGAGCAAAAAACGATAGAACAAAGTAGATTGGAGCATACCGTAGGCGATGCCGTATTCGTTGTACCGGGGGACGATTCTTGTGACTAGCGTTTCATACTACATCGCATTTCCATGAAAAGTTCCAGTTTTTTGAATCGCAACTCATCAAGCGAACAGGACTGCAGGCTCGATGTACTCTCCACAGGTACACCCAAGCACTCCTGTAGTATTTGAATGCACGAAATCTCAAACTCTTGCATTGCTTCCTGTCGGGCTTCCTCAAGCCCTTCCTCGAAGCCTTCTTGACGGCCTCTTTTCAGCAGCTGATCGGCAATTGAACCAGGTTCAATTTGAGTCGGAAAAACAAACGGCGATTTCATCGACAATGACTCCCCCGCGAACAATAAGGTCACTGTAACTATGGCTTCAAACGGCGTTGGATTTGGCTTCGAAGATCCGCTGTTTTAAGACGCAGTTCATCAAGCGAACAGGACTGCAGGCTCGATGTACTCTCCACAGGTACACCCAAGCACTCCTGTAGAATTTGAATGCACGAAATCTCAAACTCTTGCATTGCTTCCTGTCGGGCTTCCTTAAGCCCTTCCTCGAAGCCTTCTTTTCGGCCTCTTTTCAGTAGCTGATCGGCAATAGAACCAGGTTCAATTTGAGTCGGAAAAACAAACGGCGATTTCATCGACAAGGACTCCCCTGCGACCAACAAGGTCGCTGTTACTATGGCTTCAAACGGCGTTGGATCTGGCTTCGAAGATCCGCTGTTTTAAGACGCAGTTCATCAAGCGAACAGGACTGCAGACTCGATGTGCTCTCCAAAGGTACACCCAAGCTCTCCTGTAGTATCTGAATTAACAAAATCTCATACTCTTGCATTGCTTCCTGTCTCCCTTCCTGACGCCCTTCCAAAAACCCTTCCAGGCGTCCTTCTTGACGGCCTTCCATAAGCCCTTCCAGATGCCCTTCTTGGCGGCCTTCCATAAGCCCTTCCATGCGCCCTTCTTGACGGCCTTCCAGATGCCCTTCCTGTCGGCCTCTTTTCAGCAGTTGATCGGCAATAGAGCCAGGTTCAATTTGAGTAGGGAATACCTTCTGTAGAGTCATTGACAACACCTCCGCTGGGATCGATTGGCTGGTGGCCATCACATAGACCAAAAAAACATCAACATGCTCTTTTCGGAACGAGGTAGCGCTTGGTTCAAGCAACCAACGCAAGATCTGCTCGAACCAATCCGAAAACTCATCCCGTCGGCTGTATTTTAGCAGATGCAATACGCTTTTCAAAAAGGGATCGCGGGCAAGCGATTCATCTGGAACTTGAGTCAAATCCAACAAAGGAAAAGTGAACCGCACGCTGTATTGAGCAACGCTTGGTGGGGCATCGATGAGCTCCTCCAAGCTACGAGGGGCTGACCACGCTCTCGTGCCATGATAAAGGACAATTGGAATTACAGGGCAAAGCCGCAACCCGTTCCGTTGGCGATGCTCCCAAATACGAACGATGTAACGAAGCAATTGGAAGCAAGTACAAGTATCCGAAGCACTTTTATGTTCAAAAAGCATGTAAACCAACGCGTCGGAGGTAGTAGCCTCGGTGTCCCTTTCGGCACCTGCTAATTGAACGCAATACAGGAGATCCGAGTAGCTATCTCGCAAATAGCCGTCCACGAAAGAATCTTTCATCAGCTCAAGCGTATTTAAATCCAATGATTGGATCACGCTCAATGGCAAATGGGTCTCGATCAAACTCCGAGCGGCGGAGACATGCGAGAATGCGTAATTGAAAAAGTTGTTATGTGGTGTTGGAAGCTGCGAATCGTCCATGCTCTGTATTTTAGGACGATTGCAAATTTAGCGCTGATTTTGGTCGATGTTTTTTTCCTTAGCAACCAGAGCTTTGGAATATTGAAGAATATAGAAGGTGTCAGAAGTCAAAATCGGGTGTTTCGGCTGCCTCGATCGTTTTGCGTAGCGACTCACAACGTTCAAGTTGATCTTCCTTGGCGAGCTCAACGGCTTTATCGAGCGATTCGATCGCTTCATCTGACTTCCCTGCGGTGTACAGTGCGATCGCTAAAACGTAGTGTGCGAACCAAGTCGCTTTCGTATCGTCGCTTTGCAGACTCTTGTTTGCAGCGATAACTGCTCGGTTAGCGTCCCCGGGAGTTTTCTTTGAGCGCTGCGCAAAATTTAAGGCCAGTCGTCGGTTAGCCGCAGCGGAAAAGTTTGGATTGGCAGCCAGTACTTTCCACTCTGTCTCAGCAACCGTCGTTTGTTTCTGCGCAAGTGCCAATTGTGCCCGAAGCCATCTGCAATACGGATTGGATCGATCGAGCTTGATCGAAGCTTGCATCGCTTGCTTCGAGTCCTTCTCTTTTTCCCGTTTTGCTTGGATCAATGCTTGGGTCATCAATGCGATGGATTGCAAAGCCCCGGGATTCTCTGCGATCGACTCAATAGTGTTTGCCGCTTGCGTATAGTCTTTATCGCGATAAAGCAAAAGAACTTGGGCCAATAAACAAGCTTCATTCTTCTTATCACCTTGTCGTAACGCCTCGAGCATCGCGGAGCGTTCGGTAGGTGAAGCGATTCCCTCCGGATCAGAAAATTCCCAATAGATAGGAAGGAACTGAGTAGCTCCAAGCTGCCATTGTCGATATTTCTCTTCGAGTTGCATTGCCGCTTGTATCGCTTCGTAGCGTTTCCGGATGGTCTTCTGAGCTTCGAGCGTAAGCGATTGCAACTCTCTGCTATTCATCATCGCATCGAGGCTTTGCATAGTGCGGTTGGCCATCAGTTGCTGCTGCATCTGCAACCGCATCTGCGCAGTCGCCTGCGTCTCTTGCCCCGTTGTCGGCAACGAAAGGTTGCTTATCGCTCCAGCGATCTGCATATCCTTAATCGCTGACTGCATCGCTTGAAATTCTCGTCGGATCCCATCCGATTGAATCCTTTGTAACTCTTGCTCAGACTGTTTGAGGGTCGTTTGCAAGTCTTGGTAGGATTCCAACAAGGTCTTCTGCTGCTTGATGTACTCTTCGAATTTCTTGTGAGCCTCGGCGATATCCTCGGTAAGAGCAGTCGTATCCACAACTTTAACTTCTTGCCCGTTTGCGCCTTCCTCTTTTACGGCCGGATCATTTACAACCGGCGCTTCCTGACCTACGGAACATTGGATCAAAAGAGCGATGAAGCCAATCGAAGCGATTCCCTTCGAAAGGGTCATCATCATCCCGTAAAATCGAAGCGATCTACATCGGCTCACTTCGTGATATTGATCGCGATTCACACAGGAGCATTGGGTCGACGAAGCCATAATCGTTGGCTCCTTGTTGAAAAAGCCCTTTAGGCAGAACGGAACTTCAAAACTTAAGTGTATCCCGGTTACCTTCGGATTTCAAATTCCGACTTCGACACTGCAAATTTATTGCCGTGGAGATCTTCCATAGTAAGTTGAAGTTCGTACTTGCCATTTTCAATGGTGGCAGGCGTAAAGATCTTGTAAACCAGGAAATGGTCTCGCCGACGATGTTCGCAAACATCCGGTTCCATCGGCAAGGCTTGTTCAAGTAAACGTTTACCTTGTGAATCACGAATCTCGTAGGTCCCCTTGACCTTGGTTTCAAAACCGTTTCGAACTGCTTCCGAGGTGACATTATCAAGTTCACAGTAAAGCAGTAGTTCTTGGTCGGGCTGAAATACGTTCTTCTGAAACTTTGAAATCGCCCCGTAGCCGTCAACTTGGGTACAAAACTCAACGCAATTGATTTGCAATGCACCCAATGCCGCTAGGTGATGATTAGCAAGTTGTTGTTCGGCCATCACTTGTGACCAATACCTTGGTCGACTCGGCGTCGGATCCGGAGTGGTAGTCTGATACCAAGCTGTCAATTGATGGTCGAGAAATGATTGCTCGCGTTGTGTTAGTCCCGAAACAGGTCGTTTAGCTTGCTCTAAATTGCGTTGCGTAAGGTAGAGCAGTCGAAGATTCATCTCCAGATGGGTGCGCAGCGAGGGATCAAGGGAAGATGCGTTCTGGATCCTCTGTTCAAGGGATTGAATCGTGCGATTTAGATCCTCTGCCCAGCGGTTCGGATCGTTGCTCAAATCTTTCGCATCTCGGAAACTTGCAGGAATGACCTCTGATCGGGGCTCTGTATTGCTCTGTGCAGTGCTTTCCTTGTGTGACGCATCGCCATTTAAGTTATCACGGTCGCTTGGCCCTTTTGCGATCGCTTGCCGCATCTTGGTTTGATAAGCCGCAGGCAAAAGGGAAAGCGCTTCTTCGATATCTACTTCGTCGGGCGTTCTCGATGCGATCGCTGTATTGGTCTTAGCCTCAGTAGTCGCAACGGGTTCTTTGATCGCCGGCGATTCGAGTTTATGGGACTGAGAATCAGTTGAACTGGGGATAACATCCGCAGACTTCTGGGAGGTTTGCGATGGGGATTGTGCTGCGACGGATGTGGTTGGCGGCAAAGCCGACTGGGGAACATGCTGTTGAGCGGTCTGCGGTGTAATCTGAGAAGACGGAGTAGCCTGCAGTTTAGGATCAGCCGAGGTCGCGGTGGTCGGCTCAGGCGCTGACTCTTTGGGGGATGGCATCGAAGCGAGTTCGCTTCGGGTTAGATGATTGCTGTTCGGTTTACCGTTGACGACTACGTCAGATGCCACTTCGCTTCCCTGCTTGTTGCGATCGCGCGGCAGCATAACACGTTTCGCAGACGGATTGCTAGATGGCGGTGGAACTTCAAGAGGCTCCTCGGGTTGTTCGCGGACAAATCCGATGAGCGACTTCGACTTTCCAGGTTTCCACCAACCTTGGCAGCCCGGTAATGTGATCGCAGCCAATGCAGCGATAAACACGTAGCGACGATATACCTTGGTGCGCGAACCGAGTGTTGCCTTCGATGATCTCATAACATATCTCGTCAAATAGTAGGGGATGAGAAGACGACGCTAGGTGAAGTTGTTGCGATCGGTGGACAAATCTTTGCAGTTGAACTACCCGTCGCGAGCACTTCCTTTGCAAGGTTCAAGTAATCTTCTGAACCATGGCTATTGGGTGCATAATCAAAGATCGATTGCCCGAAACTTGGTGCTTCTGCAAGCCGGATATTACGACGAATCTTAGTTTGAAAGAACTTGGCCGATGCCCAAACAGGACTTTGGCTTGCACTCGCTTGCAAGAACTCTTCGACGTCACGGCTGACTTCTGCAGCAAGCCGTGTGCTCGACTCGTACATACACAAAACGATCCCTTCAAGTCGAAGTTTTGGATTCAGCCGCTTCGATACGATTTCAATGGTTCTCAGCAATTTGCTTAAACCATGTAGTGCTAAAAAGTGAGGTTGAAGCGGAAGGAATACTTCATCGACGGCAGTAAGTGCATTAAGGGTCAAAACACCCAAGGAAGGCGGGCAGTCAATAATTAGGAAGTCAGAATCGTCATCGTCTTGCTCGATGCGATCGCGAAGAATGACCTCGCGGCCGACCTCTCCGGCGAGCTCAAGCTCGGCTGCTGCTAAATCCAGATTGGTAGGGATGACCGAAAGATTACTTGAAATATTTTGACGGACATCTGCAAGACTCGCTTCACCGCACAACAAGTCATAGACGCTCGGTTGACCATCGTGCAAAGTTACCCCGAGATGCAGCGACGCGTGAGCTTGTGGATCTAAGTCCAAGACACATACGCGTTTGCCGCTTTGAGCGAGGCCTGCTGCGAGATTGACGGCAGTGGTGGTTTTTCCAACACCCCCTTTTTGATTGATAATCGCGATCTTTCGCATAGTAACTCTCGACCCGTCGTTCGTTGTAATTCCATCAAAGGAGCTTGAAGTAACCAGAGTTTCCAAGGTGATGAGCCTCGGACTTCTTCTGGGACACTATCAAGACTCCCCTGGCTAAATCCAGATCAATCTTGATAATCTGGGTAAGTTGCATTTTTAGAAACTTGTTTTTGCAAAGGAATCCGCTGGTGAGAAAGCTGTTTATCGCAGGCAATTGGAAAATGAATTTGGACCGAGCGAAGTCTGTTGAATTGGTCCGGGGACTTGCTGATGCCTTCCGCACCACCACCAACGTCGATGTCGCGGTTTGCCCTCCCGCAGTTTACCTCAGCGAAGTCGCCGGGGCTTTACAAGGAAGCTCGATCGGACTCGGGGCTCAAAACGTCTACAGCAAACCCGATGGCGCGTTTACCGGTGAACTAAGTTGCCCGATGCTCAAAGATGTCGGCTGTCGCTATGTCATCCTAGGCCACAGCGAACGCCGAGCGATCTTCGGCGAAACCGATGCCCAGATCAACGAGAAGCTTCACGCAGTCCTCGCAGCGGGTCTTACTCCAATCGTGTGCGTCGGGGAAACTTTGGCAGAACGCGAAGCTGGACGGACAGCCGAAGTCGTGCGCAGCCAATGTCGCGGTTCGCTGGCCGGACTCTCCGAAACGCAAATGCGCGCAACCGTGCTGGCTTATGAGCCCGTTTGGGCTATCGGTACTGGACGCACGGCCACGCCAGATCAAGCCGAAGAAGTACACCGAGACATTCGTGAACTACTCGCGACCATGTTCTCTTCGGAGACTTCCCAACAAATAATCATTCAGTACGGCGGAAGCGTTAAAGCTGACAACGCACTGGAACTTCTCTCGCAACCGAATATCGACGGGGCACTCGTCGGTGGAGCATCCTTGAAAGTCGATTCCTTCTCAGGGATCGTTCAAGCTGCTTCGGCTGTGAAAAAGTAAACATCGAAGTCATACGATCATCAACTGAATCATCCCAATCAAGGAGCCCAACGGTATGCGCCCGAGCGAAGCAACGAATTACTATTTCAATCAAGCCGCTGACCAACTGGAACTCCCTGATTGGATGAGGAAGTTATTGGTTATGCCTAAACGCGAAATGACTGTACAAGTCGCTTACGAACGCGATGACGGGCGAATCGATACGGTGCTTGGTTATCGCGTCCAGCACGATAACGCCCGGGGACCGATGAAGGGTGGGTTGCGATACCACCCCGCAGTCGACCTCGACGAAGTCCGTTCGTTAGCCGCGCTGATGACTTGGAAAACCGCTGTCGTAGATCTTCCATACGGTGGTGCAAAAGGTGGAATCGGGATCGATCCTAGGACGCTCTCGAAACGCGAACTCGAACGCATCACGCGAGCTTTTGTGGATCAAATCCATGAAATCGTCGGGCCCGACTCGGACATCCCCGCACCCGACATGGGAACCAATCACGAAGTGATGGCCTGGTTCCGCAACCAATGGGAGAAATACCACGGGTTCAATCCCGCTGTCATCACCGGTAAACCAGTAGAAGAATACGGCTCACGAGGTCGCGAAGAAGCAACGGGTCGTGGGGTCGGAACCCTGGCGGTCAAAATGCTCAAACGTTTGAACCGAAAACCCGAACAAACCACCGTCGCGATCCAAGGATTCGGCAATGTTGGTTCCCATGCCGCAAAGTACTTGACCGAAGCCGCGTTCCCGATCGTAGCTGTAAGCGACGTATCCGGAGCGTACTACAATCCGAAAGGGTTGAACATCCAAGAAGTCCTTTCGTACACTTTAAAGAACAAAGGATCGCTCGAAGGCTATCAAGGTGCGGAACGCCTTGATGCAGATGCTTTGCTAGAACTCGATGTTCAATTGCTGATCCCGGCTGCACTCGGTGACGTAATCAATCACAACAACGTCGATCGAATTCGAGCAGGGCTTATCATCGAAGGTGCCAACGGTCCTATCGATCCAGAAGCGGATACAAAGCTCATAGATCGAGGTGTGATCATTCTCCCAGACATCCTGGCAAACGCCGGTGGGGTCACTGTCAGCTACTTCGAGTGGGCTCAAAATCGTCAACACTACCGATGGACCCTCGATCGCGTTCGACAAGAACTGGACCGAACACTCTCCGAAGCATTTGAAAGTGTTTGGCAAGAGTCCGTCAGCCGAAAGGTTTCCTTGCGAACCGCCGCGTTTATCTTGGCAATCCAACGCGTCAAACGAGCTTCGGAATTGGCCGGTTGGCTGGTCTAAAACCGGCAGGCTCAACAGTGTAACAATTCTGCCTGTTTCACTTCACAGACACTACGGGCGACTTTGAAGCGCCCGTTTGAGAACATTCGTTGTGATGCGTTGTACCCGTTCGTCTGGTCCATGAGGACGGCTCCAGTGACTCCATGGCAAGGTATGCCCAGGAGGATCTGAGAGCCCTTGGACCCAGAAGATGCTCGACGCATTAAAGACAACGTTCCCCTTGGGCCCTTCATAAACGGTTGCCGCCCACTGTTGTGGTTGCTCACCACCGACCCAGGCAGTACCCCCACCGACAACTTGAAGACCTGGAATATCGGCAGGATCTCCATGATACTCCCAGCCGATCAATCCGGGGATCGACTCGCCCGCTTGCATCCCCGTCCCTTCAAAAATCCAATGCTCTGGTTTTGTACAAATCCAATCTCCACCTCCGTTGACCGGCTCAACGTTTCGAGCACCCATCAAAAAACCTTCGTCAGGACCGTGCTCAGGAAACGGCCCGTGTTCTTTAGCTCTCGCTAAAGCGATCGGTCGATCACCACCGTAGGGGCCGCCGCGAAAAATGATTCGATTCGGCTCTCCAAGCCCATTTGCTCGATAGGGGGAAACCCAACACACACTATTGCCAGATAAGAAAAGTAAGCTGACTCCTTCATCTCGCATCTTCTCGACCGATCGAAACTGGCGGATATCCCAGTATTCATCATGCCCGACACTGATGAACGCTCGCGATCGCAATCCACGATCGGGTGTTAACATATCGCTGTTGCAGCAGTACGAAACGTCATACCCCTGTTGTTCGAGCCAATATGCAAGCGGGAACTCCAAGGGCAAATACTCTCCTGCACCTTGCGTCAAAGGATCATTGACTACGCTATCGTACTGCGCTTCACGTCCATAAGGACGATCAAAGCTCACATCTGCCCACGGTCCTTGATTCCCTTTGGGATGGGTGTAAACCGAATACTTACTCGGCCACTGATTGTAAGCTTGCCATGTATTATCCGAGCATTGAACGAGGATATCGCAAGGACGATCGTCGGTAACAACAAAGATTACATAGCTCTGCCAGTACGGCTCGTCAGCACTCTCAGGGATCGTCGTCATGCGACCAAGGTATACTCCGCTTGTCCAATCCTTCGGGATTGTCAGTTCGTAGCTAGGTTTCCAGCGGCATTCGTGCAAGTCTTTTTCACCGGGTGAGGGAGTCTGTTGCTCACCCCCAAGCAACGGATCGGTGGTTAACATCAATCGCGCACCTTTCCCTCCATAGTACCCGGTGCGAAAGAACTCGATTTTAAACTTGCGAGCCGGTTTCGTTGAAACAAACAAGGTGATGCTCTCGCCAGCCTTCACACTCTGCTTCGAACAATATCCCTCAATCCATGGTGAACGATATCGGCTTGAATCCACCCGGACGCGAGTCAATTGCCAATCGCGGCTTCCCGGTTTTTCATTCTCTACTTGAATGGGGTTCTTCGAAGAAGCGGAAGCAGGCAAGGAGACTTGTCCTAAAGCTTGCATCGTAAGTGGCGACAAACCGATGACTAGTATCAACCAACAAAAAGCTCGCGATAACATGGCTTACTCGTTCGAAGAGGAAGGAAGGTTTTTCAGCATCCATTGTAATGCTTCATCACAAGGCTTGGCTGCATCGAGCCCAAAGTTACATGCAGCGAAAATCCCACGTCCCTCTTCAGGAGCCAAAAAAACTACGCAATACCAATAAGTATTCGAACCGTTGTGATGCAAGATTTCACCTTGTGACCAAGTTCTTCGCAGAACGTGCCAACCACCTGCATAGTCTTCCCCCGGTCCGGGTTTGCCCAACGGCTGAACCGAACTTGCGGGGCGATGCAAGAACTCCATGGCTTGAGATGAAAGCCCAAGTTTCTTTTGCTGTGCAAATGCTCGCTCACCTTTCATATGCAAGTTCAGATATCGCACCCATTCGCTCATCGGAGCATAAACGGTTCCCGCAGGACCAAGCGCCGCTGGATTATCCCTTTCAACAGCGACCAGAGAGTTTAACTTTCGAATATGGCCAAAAGGGACATCGTCCCCTAACACCTTCGAGGGAATCCCAAAACCAGTATTGTCCATCTTCAAGGGACGAAACAATTGCTCTGTGATAAGCGATTCCCAAGTTCGATCATGCAACTCTTCAAGGATAGAGCCGAGCACCATGTAACCGAGATTTGAGTAAAGGAACGACGAAGTCGTCGTTGCACTTGTCTCTGGTCTAGGCTGATCCATCCACCAATGAAGCACATCCCGACGATGTGATCGAACATCAACTTTAGGGTCAGCAAACTGGTTCCATGGAGGGTTTGCCGGCGCGCCGCTTGTGTGACGCATCAGTTGCTCGATGGTGACATTCCCCCATCGTGAATCTTGCACCTTTCTATCCTTTGCGTAGACCTCGCGCAACGATGTATCCCATCGAAGCCTACCTTGCTCCACTGCTAACCCAACCAAAGTTGCGGTCATGCTTTTCGTGCAGGAACCAAGGTGAAACGGATGGTCGATATGCAAGGGATCGTCACGGTCACTGCGACGCAATCCAGTCGCCGCAATTGTTAACTGGATTGGAGCCGGTTTGCGGAAAACGGTGCTTTGGCGGTCCTCAAGCCCCTTGTTCGCAATCGGATCGGTCCAAAACTGACCGGCAATCAGTCCGGGAAGCTCGTATTTGCGACGAAGATTCTCAAGAGCGGCCTTTAGTGGTTCGCTGGCAAGGATTTCGATGTCCTGATCGGCTTCTTCCGGCACAAGCATTCCGCTGGGCTCAATTCCTGCACCACCCCTCTCAACGTTACTGTCCGAGGTCTTTGTGACGGTTTCTTGTGCAAATGCAGGTAGAGAAGCGAACAAAAGGTAGCCACTGAAGAACCCAAGCCACCCCCAACGCGTACGGAAAACGAACCGGGTGACGAAAACTTTCAAGTGTTGCAACGAACGTCCACATCTTTGCATGCTGTCGCTTAAAGAAATTGGTTTGTCCATGGAAAAGCGACGTGTTGGGGTTGGATGCTGGCAGACGCAGAGCGATACTAGAGTATACAAGAATCACGAAACCTGCGTGTTTATGAGATTCGGTACGGTACTTGCACGTTTTTTCATCGTCGCCGACGACGTGCCAAAATGCCATTTGGCTCCAATCGGTAGTGACTCCGTAAGATTCCATCCACTTTTTTAGAGGATTCTATAGCCATGATGATGTGGTTGATCTTGGTTGTTCCAGCAATGTTGCTTGCTATGCTCGCACAGTGGTGGGTCCATTCCGCTTGCCAATCGATGCATCAAGTACCCGCGAGGTACAGTGGTGAGCAAGCAGCGAGGGCGATCCTCGATGCACACGGACTGCACGATGTACAAATCGAGCCATCGATGGGATTCATGTCTGATCACTACGATCCGCAGTCGAAAGTCGTACGACTCAGCCCGGAAGTTTACAGCGGGCATTCGATGTCGGCGGTCGGGATCGCGGCCCACGAAGTCGGACACGCACTTCAAGACGCGCGAAACTATGCTCCGTTGGTAGTTCGTAACCTGGCAGTACCAGCAGCAAACTTCGGAGGTTCGATGGCTTCGATCCTCATCAGTGGAGCCTTTTTCCTGATGGTGATGGGTTTGGCCAAGTTCGCTGCTTGGGCATTGCTCCTGGGTGTCATCGGCTTCGGTTTGACCGTTGTCTTCCAGTTGATCAACCTACCGGTTGAATTCAACGCAAGCTCTCGAGCAAAAGATGAACTTGTCAACCTGCGGATTATCTCCGCAAGCGAACTACCTTATATCAACAAGGTGCTCACAGCCGCCGCGATGACTTACGTAGCAGCAACCGTTAGTTCCATCATGAACTTGGTCTACTACGCACTTCAATACGCTATGGTTTCCGATCGGGACGGCTGATCGGGATTGGTAATTGGTACGGGTAATCGGGATTGGCGATCCGGACAATTGATCGGAACTAGTCTTTGCCTACGTGCTTGACTTGTTCCCAATACTTCTCAAAGGCCCCGTCTTTATGAAATTCGGGGCTGTTGTCGATATCGTGACACTCAAGACACTTGTCTTGAGCTTTATCCAACGGCAACCTCATCGCGGCTCGCAGCGAATCGAGAAGCTTCTTATCGGAGGCTGAGTCCAACTCAGCTTGGACGTGCTCAGAACCTGGACCATGGCAGTTCTCACAGCCATTTCCTTGAAGATGCATAGATTTCTCCAATGTCTCGTAACCTGTACGGTATGGAAACACTCGCTGCGGATTCCAGCCCGTGACGTGGCAAGATAAACATTCGGGATCGAAGTGCCGAGCCAAGGTTCTTGTTGGAGGTTCGACAATCGAATCTGTAGCATGCGCATGTGGAGTGTTCTTCCAAATCTCATGCGCGGTGGTGTGGCATTCTCCACATTTTTCTGTGCCGACAAACTCGCGGGCTGTTGGATGGGTCAAAGGTCGCAAACCCAACGCGGCGAAATTATCTCCTGACTTAGCTCGCAATTCATCTTGATACTTCGTGAACAACTCGGTCATGCGAGATGAATCCTCGAACTGCGAACTCAGGGCGATACGTTGATAACGAGTCGGCTGTTTGGCATTATCAAACAATCCGACAATCCCAGCATACATCCCCTTCGCACCGACTTGCACAATCTCGGACTTTATCCCAGGCAACACCTCAGGACGAAAGGTCGGTTCCCCGTAACCACCCGAAGTGATCACCAAATCGAATTGCGGGACCGCCTGGACGATTTTCCTGGTCTCCTCCAAGTTCGCGTTAACCAAAAGAACTTGGTAGTCACATCCCTCTGCATCGAGCGATTTCGCAGTCTCCTTAAGAGATGGAATTGATGGAGAAACGCTGAAAAAACCTTGATTCTGCGCGGCGGTCTCCTTGGCACTCTCCTCACCAAGCACTCCTGTTATGCCGACCTTTCTCACCCTTCCATCTGGCCCAGGGACTTCGACGACCTTGTACTTCAAGTCGAAGTCTGGAAGCATACTAACATTGGCTGAGACGAACAGTTTATTGCTTCCGGTCTCGTCTAGAAGCGACACGAGGATGTTGTCCGAGAGCAACAGATCCTTTACCCCGAAGGTCGTCGCGGTGTATTCCATCTGCCGGAAAGCTTGGGCCGTCCATTGGAACTTAATCTCCGATTGCACACCATCCTTGCGGACCTGCCCTCCTCCATCGAGCGCCATCACTGGCCAGTTTCGACTTCTTAGCGAGCTTAACAGGGTATCCTTTCGATTGATACCACCTTTTTGATTCTCAAGACCAGTGCAACCGCAAGGTTCGATGTAACCGTATTGGTTGCCGGTGATATAGAAGACCAACCAAGGCTGCTCCCAGTCTTCGGCTATTTTCTGGTTCCGCTCTTCTTCGGTCGCAACCGTAATCGGAGGTTGGGAAGCATTCTTAACGGGCTCTTGGGCCGCTAACCTTTCCGGACTACGTCCGAGAGAGGAAAATTCAGCGAGCGGAGAGGCTAAACCTGCCACACCAAGAAGGCTCAAAGCGCTTAGCAGACGGAGTTTGCCATGAGTTTTTGAACCTGAAAACAACCTCGACTTTGTCGTCCTCGAGGTAGCGTTACTCGTCCGCGTCGGGGCTTGCCTCGGTGCCATGAAATACTCTTCCGTGTTGTTGGGTCACGTACCGACCTACTCTGTAACTCTGAATTTCAGGAAGATCGGAATGGTTGGCGAGCTTTCAATATCTGTTTCGAAGACGATTTTCCCAAAATCCTTGGAAAAGGTGCCGTCGAGTTCGATTGGTTCGGTGCCAGCAGGGATCTCCAAAGTCACTGGATAGATTCGCTGCGTTGCAGAAACTTTCGGCGTTCCCAACGTCGCCTTGACTTGCTCCGGCACAACTTTACTAATCCTAAAGTTCGGATCCTTGCCAGCATCTTCAGTTCGGATGGCAAGCATGAGACTCTTCTTTAAACCTTGGCTAGTTTTCGCTGCACCCATGTTGAGGATGTTTCTTGTTTCGTTGTAATCATCACCAGCGATGATCCGTACTGGAGTGACGACTCTCCCACGAATGTTGTAGGTCAAAAACTCCGTATCGTCGGGCTCCCCTTCCTCGCGACGTGCAATCTGAACGTCGAGATTCAAAGGACCGGCAGGTAGACCTGGCAGCAATCGTACGGTGCATTCAACCATTCGCTTTGCATCGGCCATTTCTGGAAACTCTCCAGGCTTGATTTCCTTCTCCTCACCAATCTCGACTCGGATCCGTTTCGAAAGGACGGAGTCCTTAACTTGTCCTGCCCCAAGGCTCATCGGGACGGCTTGCATGGAGTAAATTCGGAAAGGGATTTCCGTCTCTTGGCTCGAGTAGATATCCCCTTGAGAATGGGAAGGTGGATCGAACATGTATGCTTGCCCAATTCGACCTCGGATCGAAAGCTTGATCTCTTCCTGGCTAGGACAGTCACTTCCAATCGTTGCGGTTTGCGAGAATTCGTCCTGCGATTTCTCCGCCTTCCATTCAAGCTCGACTTCGGTCTCCTCGTTTGGCTGAAGCGTAGCGTCGGTAAACTTGCCGACCGTGCACTTGCACGTACTGGTTTTGAACCAAATCTTCGCTTCGGCATCCCCGACATTTTTGAAGATGAACTTATGGGATCGTTTGGTCCCACGCATCATCACGCCGAAGTCTAATTCCGCACCGTTGACGACTTCGATCTTCCCTACTTTTTGCGCCGCCAGCGTTTTTACAGCCGAATCGAGCGACTCACGGTCGGCGACGGTTGTGATGTCCTTAGCGCTACCAAGCAGGTTTTTGATTCCGCCTACCCGTTTTTCATGCTGGAACTTGGCGAGAACAAATCCCAAGGCGATACAGCACAAAGTCAATAGAAGGGTCCGCATGGCAAATCTTGTAAGAGAAGAAAAAGTTCTACGGTGAAATTTTACGGTGAAGTTCTACGGCGAAATTCTAAGGCGAAGTTCTACAATGAAATTTTACGGAACCATTTTTATGGAGCCGAGCTATCAGCAGCTTGTGGTGTTTCCGCCGGTGCAGGCTTCTGCTCCGGTTCCTGCTGAAGGCTACGCAATAGACGAGCGACAGGTTCACCCGGAACCGACTCGCTCCGCTGAACTAGTACTTTCCAGGCATTCCAGTCGGAGTTCCCGTCGACGACAAGCCGATTCGCGGAGGTTGCCGACTTCTCGAATCCAGCGAGCATTTTCCTTGGTACCCAGATCCGGGTAGCTTGGATTTTCCTATCCGAGTGACTGGTTAACCGATCGATTTCCTCAGCCTTTTCCAGCAATTTCTCAGAGACTTTCCAGTTGCCCACCAAGGCGGCCGCCATAGCCCCTTGAAGCTGCGTCTCGGCGCTGGCTTGTGCGTTCAAAGCAGCTTGACGGAAGAATTCCACCGACTCCGATTGCATCCGCCTGCCTGAGCCCCTCAGTTCCCTGAAGGAATCGGATTGGCCTTCGGCTGGATTCGCTATGCTGGCTCCAATCCGCAACGACTGTTTAGCCGCTTCAGTGAACGCCAAAGCATGTTTCGGATCGCGATCGAGGAACTCTGTACGAGTCTGCTGAAACAGGTGTAGCCAGCGTTCCCGCGCTGCGGCATCCATCGGTGTCTCAAACATGCTCGCACAATACTCCATCCCGAGCCGAGCTAGATCGGCATCGTAAGGTGCGGACTGCATCCAACTCGAAAAAGTGTCGATCGATGGAGGATCTTTCGAAGTGATCAATTGGTTCGCAACGTAATTCGCCCTTGTGCTGGGCAACCACATCGACCATCCCCAAAGCCCGATCAATCCCGCTGCGATCGCTACTGGCAAAAGTTGATTGCGCTCCGGCTGTGGGGTCGCTGAGGTGGCAACCGAGCCACTCAAGGATCCAGATCCCCGACCGATCGAACCGATAAACAATCCAAGTGAGAGAATTGGCCCCGCCATCGTCCCGGGTAGCATCCAACCTCCGGATGCGAGTAGATGCACCAAGGAAGCGATCCATGCAACATAGAACAATACGGGTTTGTCTCGGACTATCGTTAGCACCGATTCGCTCGCTGAAGGATTTCGCACAAGCCAGATCCCGAAGGCACTTGCTCCAACCAACGCTAAGCTTGTCCCGATCAATTCATCATCACCAACGGTAAAGAAAGCAAAGGCGAGGACAAATAGGGCGGAGAGGACCATCGAAGCATAGCTACTTCGAGCGACCCAAACCCCATCCGATACGGTTTCGATCGTGCGAACCTCCGGAGCACGCTTGCTTGCACGCCAAGCGAACCAAGCAACTGCAGCGATGAAGAACAAGGTTAGTCCTAACAGTCCCCATCCACCACTGTGCGCGATTTCAAGTAGAAAGTTATGAGGGTCAGCCGGGGTCTCTGCAGCTATACTGCGTTTGACTCGCAAGTAGGTCGGTTGAAAATTCAAAGATCCATAACCAAGTAGAGGACTCTCTTGGATCAGCGTCCAAGCTCCTTCCCAATAGTTCATTCGGTAAGCGAGTGATTTGCCGGCTTCTTGGAAGATCAATGGATCCATCGCATAAACCGTTCCGAAGATGGCTGCGAGCAAACCCAACGCAGCGAGAGTGAGCCCAAAGTGCTTGCGGTACCAGCCGTATCCGTCGCGCCGAAGCTGCGGATCGAGCAACAGCGTCAGTCCAACCCCCACCGCCGCCGCCACCCAAGCAGATCGGCTTTTTGTGAGCAGCAATGCAATGGCTGTTGCTGCGATGCACAGCAGGACTAAAGCCCATTCCGTCTTCGCCCCTTTGCGAGTTTCACCTAATGAAGTTTCCTTACCACTACGTCGCATCAAAACGGTGATCCCCCAACCGATCAACACGGGCCAAATCGCTACCAAAAACCCAGCATAAGAATTGGCCAAAGCAAAGAAGCTGCGAATTTCAGTGCTCTCGATGCGGTTCGTGATCAAGATCGCCATCGAAGAGTTCGGTTCGATGCCTTGACGTTCAAGCAACCCTGCGCGGTCGGCAGCTAGCTCCGCGCGAAATTTTGGCTGCAAAACGCCATACTCCCAGAAACCATAGAGAATTACAAAAGCTGCGAGCACCCACCACCATCGAAGTAATTTCGCAGCTCCAATGCTCGTGCGACTCATCCATGCTACACAAAAGAGCAAACACCAAAATGCAGTGCTTTGCCAAAAACCATGGATCGCAAACTTCGTATTTGATTTCCCGACCGTCCAGCCCGTTGCCATTGCATGCCACAAAACCACCATGCTCAGAAACAACCAAATCAGACGCGTAGACGCCCATTGATTGCTTTGTCCAGATACCCAAATCCACAACGCAACCACCCCGAAGGTCCCAAGCGATAACGCAATCGCATAGATCGTATCTCCAGCAGCGACGCTCGCACCTGAATCACTAGGGTTCCACAACAGAACCGTAAAACAGAAGATGAGTGCAAACCAAGCCGACGCCTCGATCAGCTTCGCAAACATACTCGAGCTGCGCGGATGGTCTAACGAGGCCGTCGACGCCGGTCCTTGCGATGCAGTTACCTGCGACGCCGTTGCTTCAGATGCCGAATAGAAAGGATCAGAGGATGATTGCATGAGGAATATATTTCAATGAAGGTAGTTCAGTAGCTGGAGTTCATCAGCTGTGATCCAGCACAATTCGCTCAACAGGAACTGTTTAAGGGAGCTAGTTTGTTTTTTTAGTAAACGACTCTAAGACAATAATCAGTCCGAGCATCGCCAGGACGATCAGCAACACAAGACCTGCCCCGATCCAATCAGTTCGCGGCAAGATCAAGGCACCGAGTGAACATGTTACGGTAGCAAGGTAAATCGTGCTGACCGCTTGGCGTTTGGTCATCCCAAGTTCGACGAGGCGATGGGAAAAGTGCTTCTTATCGGCTTGAAACGGACTGCGACCTTCTCGAAGCCGGATATAGATAACGCTGAAGGTATCATAAATGGGGATCGCCAACAAACACAGCGGAGCGGCCACTGCATGAGGAGTTTCCCCTTTGGCGCCCGCATAAGTTGATAACAAACTCGATACCGCGATCCAATACCCTACGAAATAACTTCCCGAGTCCCCCATGAAAATCGTCGCAGGTGGCCAGTTGTGCTTGAGGAACCCAAGCAATCCTCCGAGGAGAGCCAAGACCATGATGGCCACGAACAATTGAGGCTTCCCTTGAGCTCCCTCAGGAGTCGAGAGCAACATCAGCGCGAGTACAGCGCAAATGATGGCAGCCACGCCAGCACTAAGTGCATCCATATTGTCGAGCATATTGAAGGAGTTGATCAACATCACGATCCAAAGAATGCTCAATACCGGAGTTAGCCAAGGCAAATCAATGTATGCGGTCAGATGCAAATTCAATCCATAAACGATTGCTG